>Ga0163179_10003636_pt1 | contig 10440 bp, 9 predicted proteins | sample AtlANTMetagenome_FD_109643 | JGI IMG/M metagenome (GOLD analysis project Ga0163179, IMG submission 109643) | Marine eukaryotic phytoplankton communities from the Atlantic Ocean - Atlantic ANT 2 Metagenome | ecosystem: Environmental > Aquatic > Marine > Oceanic | place: North Atlantic Ocean... | reverse complement strand
GGTTCTTGCATACGCTTGATGGCGACAGCCGCCAGATCCTTTGCCTCTGCAGGCAGTCTGGCCTTGCCATAGACCGCTGCGAGTTCACTCGTGACCGCGCGACGCGAAGCGGTGTGCTCGATCTTCTGCTCTGCGCTGCCAGCGCGAAGCTTTTCTTTGGCACGAATGGAGTGCTTCTCAGAGCTAGCAGGGCCCTGGTCCAGACCCATGGCTTCTACCTGACGCGCAATCTCTTCTTCTTTGGCGTGCTCGAGCACAGCGAGCACGCGTTGCTTCATGGTCGCTTCGCACTTGGCGGTCCAGGCGTCCTCGATACCATCACGGGCGACGCTGATCAGCACGCCTGGCGGCTTCTTGCGAGCTCCAGCCTTTACTGAGGTGATGTTGAGATCAAAGCCAGCGCCCACGCTGGCCACAACCTGCTCTACCCGTGCACGCCAGTTTCTGGGCAGGTTCTGAGAGCGATAGTTGATGATCAACGTGTTGTAGCACTTAAAGGCCATCGAACCGCCTCGCTTATCCCGTCGTCAAAAAGACGCTTCATTCTATAGCCAGTAGCGAGCCGATAGAAGGGTTAGAATGCCATCTGGAGGTACCTATGAACCACAGGCTAACCACTCTCAGACGAGGCTCTGTCCCGGTCCTTATGTGCCTACACCTAGTCCTCAGCGCCTGTATTGCCGGGACGGCCACAGACGACGACGACAGCTCCCCTGAAGCCCCTGAGTTATGGGAAAGCCAGTACCCCGGCGGCTGCGCCGATGGCGCCGACAACGACGGCGATGGCCTCTTTGATTGCGATGATACTGACTGCCAGGGCTCAGCAGACTGCCTACCAGCTGGCGATGATGACGACTCGGCCGTTGATGATGACGACACCGCTGGCGATGACGACACCGCTGGCGATGACGACACCGCAGGCGATGACGACGACACACCCTGCGTTGATAACGACGGCGACAACTGGTGCGCCGGCGAGGACTGCGACGATCTCGACGCCAGCATCAGCCCCATAGGCATTGAGGTGTGCGACGAAAAGGACAACGACTGTAACGGGCTTTCAGACGACGACGCCGTCGATGCAGAGACCTGGTTCCTCGATGCAGATGATGATGGATACGGTGCCTCGCACATCAGCAGCGAGAGTTGTGTAGCCCCAGCAGGTTTTGTCGGTAACGACCTCGACTGCAATGACCTGCAAGCCGCCAGCTACCCCGGAGCAGCGGAGATCTGTGATCTGCTCGACAACAACTGCGACGGCGACATCGATGAGGGAGATGCAGCACCAAGCATCTGGTACGCAGACTTCGATGGCGACAGCTACGGCAACCCTGATAACTCCACCGCAACCTGTCTCGCTCCACCCGGCTTCATCGCCGCTGCGGGTGACTGCGACGATCTCGATCCAGGAGCGAACCCAGCAGCCAGCGAGGTCTGCGATGAGACCGACAACGACTGTGATGGTGGAGTCGACGAAGGAGCCGCTGCGCCAGCGACATGGCACGCCGACTTTGACGGAGACGGCTACGCGAACATGGTCGTCAGCGAGCAGGCCTGCCTGGCTCCCGCCGGCTACCTGCCCGCCAGCCTTGCCAGCGACTGTGATGACCTCGATGCGAGCACCTATCCTGGTGCCGTTGAGCTGTGTGATGGGGAAGACAACGACTGCAGCGGCGGCGCCAACTTCGGCGGATTTGCAGGTAACGAGAGCGACGATGACGGCGATGGCGTAAGCGAGTGCGACGGCGACTGCAATGACGGAGACTTCGCCACCTTCCCGGGTGCCATCGAAGACTGCGGCGGCGGCGACCTCAACTGTGATGGAGACCCCACGGCCGGCGCAGTGGGTGGCGACACCTGGTACGCAGATCTCGATGGTGACGGCTACGGCGGCTCGACCTTGACCATCGCCGCCTGCACCCAACCGCCTGGCTATGTGCAGGCGGCTCTCAGCGGTGACTGTGACGATCTGCAGCCCATTGTGTATCCGGGGGCAACTGAGCTGTGCGACGGCATCGACAATGACTGCGATCCCTCTACCGTCTCAGGTGGCACACCCACCGGAGAGGATGACTCCGATGGTGACGGCCAGCGACCGTGCGGTGGCGACTGCGATGACTCGGATATAGCCAACTTCACAGGCAACACGGAGCTCTGTGATGGTCAAGACAACGACTGCAACCTTGCAGCAGACGTCCAGGGCGCTGGTAGTGAGAGCGATGACGACAGCGACTCGATCAGCGAGTGCCAAGGGGACTGCGACGATACGCCCGTCACCGGCGCGACCATCTTCCCCGGTGCGGTCGAGTCCTGCGATTCCACCGATTCGGACTGCAACGGTTCTCTTGTCGATAACTTCGCCGACTTTGATGGTGATCTGGAACCAGACTGCATCGACCTCGATGATGATGGTGATGGTGATGCCGATGCAACCGACTGCGACGACGCTAATAGCAGCATCTTTACAGGTGCGCCCGAGATCTGTGACGCCACCGATGCCGACTGCGATGGCTTCTTGCTCGACTCAGGCACAGACGACTGTGCCAGCAATGCAACCTGCACCGAGAACACGGGCACCTACAGCTGTGAGTGCGACTCGGGATATCAGGGAACCGGCACCATCAGCTGCACCCCGATACCGCTCTTTAACGGCAGCGTCCTGCTGAACACCAGCCAGCAAGAGCAGATCAATACCTGGGTGGGCTCACCGGGCCAGGTCTGGACTCTCTGCTACCGAAGATCGTCGCACGGCACCTCGTCCTCAACCTTTCATAGCCTGTGCAATTCCTACAGCAACACCCTGAGTGTTGCGCAACTAAATAATGGCAACGTAATGGGTGGCTACGCCGGACAAAACTGGGCCGGAAGTGGCTATGAAAGCGGATCGGGTAACTTCCTGTACTCGCTAACCAACAACCAGCGCTGGAACTGCTCCAGCAACCCCCACTGCCAATACAACCACAGCGGCCATGGCCCCACCTTTGGTGGGGGGCACGACTGGTATGTTCAGTCCGATATGACCAGTGGTTATTGCAACGCAGGTCACTCGTATTCTGGTGCCAACTCAAGCAGCTTGTGCGGTAGCTACAGCAGCTGGAGCATCACCGAGATGGAAGTCTGGTACCGCTGACTGCTCAGTCGTTATAGGGTGCGGGACCGATCCAGGTACCACCCCACAAGCCGATGAAATCCGAACCGGGCGTCAAGTCCACGTGAAAGTGGTTGTCGTGGGCATCGTTGTAGTTGGGCGTCAGGATGATCGACCAGTAGTCCTCGTCATGCCATCGATAGGCGGCGTCGTTTAGAAAGATACCTGCGGGAGTGACCGGGGTCACCGCTGGGATGTCGTCGGGCCCCCCTTCCCAGTGATCCACAAGAGTCCACTCAGTGCCGTCATCAAAGCGAAAACCATAGATGTCGATTGCATCACCAAAGCCATGGCGCGACAGCGTCGAGGTTCCCGAGATGACCCGGCAGTTATACGTACCAATGTGCAGCAGATCACTTACTCCCAAAGGCTGCACATCGAGCACCGTGTCGGCTAGCGAGTGCGCCATGTCGCACGAGGCGAGCACCTTCTCGGTAATGCTGCCGTCGTAGTAGCGAAGTCCTGTGCCGAGCACCGGGCTCTTGACCCACACAGGCTCTTCGATGTGGCAGATCAGGTTGGGGAAGCCGTCGGGGCTCGCATCGGCACGTACCGTGGGCTCAAAGTCGATACCGCGCTCAGCGAGCTCGATGTGGCAGCTGCTCAGATCGCTCTCTTCTCCGGGCATACAGACGTACATCTCGGTGCTCGCCTCGTTGGCGCGGGCTTCGACGCGGCAGCCATAACCGGGACGGCAGCCACTGCCTGGAAAGAGACCCATATCGCAACGCGAAAAGCAGGCACCATCACCAAGATCGGCTGCAGCGGGCAGCAGCGCTGCCTCTTCTACGCAGAAGGTCGTCGGGTGACCGGCAAGATCAGGGCAGTAGAGATCGCAGGCCACAGAGCAAGCACCGCCAGGGAAGCCATCGTCTTCGAGCAGGCAGGTGCCGTCATCGAAGTCGCAGTCGGCATCGCTCAGGCAGGGGCTGCCGATGAAGCCTAAAGGCCCATCATCTGGTGTGGCGTCGTCATCGTCAGCTGTGTCGTCGTCGTCACCTGTGTCGTCGTCGTCAGCTGTGTCGTCGTCGTCAGCTGTGTCGTCATCACCCAGGTCTTCATCTGCGCTGTCGTCATCATCACTCCCATCCCGTACGTCCTGGCAGCCGCTCACGAGCAGCAGCGCAAGCAGCAAGGCGAGTGGGTACAGGTGTAGGCGGAGTCGATGTCTGAGTTGGTCGTATGAATTCATGCGCCCACAGTAGCCATGAATCCGAGCCGGGATGTGGAGAGCTTGTGGAGATTGCTTTCGATTCGCCAGCTATGCAGTAGCAAACAGCTGGGCTGGATCGGCAAAGGCCTTGAACTCCAGGGCGTTGCCGCTGGGGTCAGGCAGAAACATCGTGTACTGCTCTCCAGGTTCGCCCTCAAAGCGGACCTGTGGCTCGATGAGAAAGCTCTGCCCCGAAGTCAGCAGGCGCTCTCGCAGCTGTTTCCATTGATCGACGCTGAGCACAGCGCCGAAGTGGCGAGTCGGCACCTGTTCTCCATCGACTTCATTGCGTGGAATAAGCTCTTGAGCAGCATCGACCAGATGCACTGACAGCTGATGACCAAAGAAGTCGAAGTCAATCCATCGATCGGCCTCGCGACCTACAGGGCAAGCAAGGAGCCCAGCATAGAAGCTGCGGGCTGCCGCCAGATCGTGGACTGGCAGTGCCAGGTGAAAAGGAGTCACTGCTCAGCTCCGAACAGCTCGAAGTGCCAGGCTACCCACCTCTTTGCGGAAGTGCTCTTCAGCCGCCCGGTCCTCGTCACTCTTGCTCTCATCGACCGGCCTGGGGTCGTAGCAGCGAAAGGAGTCCTCGACCACGAGGCCTGCGTCCGACAAGGTCTTGCGCCATTGCGGCTCGCTGAGCAGCGTCATGGGGATACCCATCATGGGCTGCCATCCATGGCAGTGCGGATTTTCCTCATAGAAATCAATACATACGGTCAAGGTGCCGCCTGGACGGAGCACTCTGGCAATAGACCGCAGCGCCAGGGGAAGATCCTCAGCGTAGTACAGAGCCTCCATGCTGAAGGCATGATCAAAGAAGCCATCACTCCAGGGCAGATCCTCGAAGCGAGCCTGGCGAAACTGGACGCTGTTGCGAGCAGAGCTGACCTGCTTGGCCAGACGCACCATCTCTTCGGCCGCATCGACGCCAGCGACAAAGCCAAAGCGACCGGTACGAGCACGCAGCCAACGACTCGCCCAGCCGTTGCCGCAGCCCAGATCAAGCAGCTTGTCGTCGAGCTTGATGGGCATCGCTTCTAAGGCTTGAATAGCGCGAGCCTCATGGCCGCGCTCCATGCCTTCGGCGCGGCCGTTGAGCGCCCACTGATCAAAGAGTCTGGCTGTCTCGGTAGTTTCCATGGGGCGGCATGCTAACAGGACTGCCGCCTTGTATCAGCCTACCAACTCCAAGCTGTTACAAGCGCAATGCTAGGCCGAGGCGCATGTCACTCTGTCGCCTCTTCTGGGCCCTGACGATCTTATTGTCGTTGTTCGGCTGCGGGAACAGGAACAGCACGCGCCTGGACTTCGATGGGGACAGCTGGGCAGACGCGGTGGATTGAGCCCCCGCCGATGCGGACATCCACCCAGAGCAGGAAGATCTGGTTGGTGACAGCGTCGACAACAACTGCGATGGCACCGATGGCGTTGACTTCGATGGCGATGGATTTGCCTCTGCCTTGAGCGGTAGAAACGACTACAACGCCGCCGACCCACTCGTCCTGCGGAACCTATCTGAAACCTTCGCTGTTTCTCGTCGGTCCTAACACGGGTCTCTCGGACCCCGCCGACTAGGACCTGCATCTGGGTCTTAGCAGCGCCTTGATTGATGCCGGCACAGGAACCGACAACGACGCAAGCCCTGCTGACATCGGCATGTTTGGGGGCACCGCGCAGTGGGACCTGGATGGAGATGGCTACATCCAGTGGTGGCAACCGGGTCCTTATGACTCGTCCACTGGACTGGACTGTAATGACAGGGACGAGAGCGTGTACCCCGGCAGCGGATGCTGATCTGACTCAGCATCCGCTACCGGCGGCTGCGCGTCACCCCCTCATGCACTCACAGTTCCTGGGGAGCGAATCGCACCAGACCAAGATCAGGGCGCTCTTCCGTGGCGAAGATACTGAGAAAGCCCATCACGCCCGCATAGATGGCGCCGTCTGGGCCCACGCTCACAGTCGCTGTGCCGTCATCGGGAAGCGGCGCTTGCCAGACGATCTCACCGGTGTGCCGATCAAGGGCAAGGATTACATCGTCGGTCACCTTGGGAAAGGTCAGCGTAAGAAAGTGTTCTTCGCTCGGGGTGATGCGAGTGGCGGTACCGAGCAGGTGGTTGTCCGTCACTGTAATTACGGAACTCCAGTCCAGGTTGCCTGGCAAAGCGGTCTCCCAGATCAGACCATCTGGACCGAAGGCAGCGAGGTCCCTGGCGGTAGGCTCAGCAGAGAATCCTAAAGCGAACTCCCACAGATACACGGTTCCGTCACTGAGAATGCCTGGTGCGCCAGCCATCGGCCCTCGCTGGTTAGGCTCTGAATACGCCACACCACAGCGATCGGCTGCGGGGTCGCTGTCGGTGTTTGCATCACAGGCATCAATGTCCATCACCTTGACCCGGGCATCGGCAGCGGTGGGATTCAGCAAGGCCTGAGTCGACGAACCATCGGCAATCACCACGTAGCGGTCTCCGGGGCTGATCGAAGGACTGGTAGCGCTACCGCCCAGTGTGGGCGTATGCCAACCGGGGGCCAGCTGTGGTTCCTCGATGGTCCCCTCTACACGGAGCTGCACGAGCGCGCCGTGCTCCTCGTCGGCCCCTCCGCCGATCACGTAAATGCGTCCTTTACTGTCGATGCCAACGGTGTTGTCACAGAAGGCCCCCGCACCAAGGAGCGCCCCAAGGCCAGTAGCAGCCAGATCACCGCTGTTAGGACCCCAGACCGTCTCGATGTCTGTCAGGACAGACTCGGGCAACAAGGAAGCCACATCGATCTCAGCTGTCATGCTGGCCGGAGCCACAAAGCCCCAGGTCTCAGGGATCGATAGCGAGTCCAACACCCGTCCATCTTCTCGGGCGACCAGATAGACCGTGCCCGAGCTCGTCACAGTGGCGATGTGTCCATCGGGGGTAAAGTGCACTCCCCAGGGAGCGTCAGCCAAGCCCAGGACATCGGCAAAAGAATTGCTCCAACGGTCGCGCCCCGAAGCATCCAACGAGATCAACTGCGACTCAGCGGTGAAGTAGAGGTTGCCGTCTGAGTCCACCTCTACTGCGCCAAGAGCGACAGTAGGATCAAAGCTACGGCACCAGCGAAGCTCGCCGCTAGAGGCAGCGATAGCGTGCAGTCGGCAGCCATCCGGCTGGGGGTTCGAGGTCGTGGCGTAGGTAGTTAGACCGTCCGGGCTGAACGTGTTGGGTTGGGTGAGTCCAAAACCATTGAGGCTGTGCCAATCTTGACGAAACGATGGCGCTGTCTCGCAAGCAATCACATCGCTGTTGCCGCGATCGGCGTGGATCCCCAGGTACGGGATCCCATCAGCATAAGGACTGTCCTGCACCGGCTGACATGCGTACTTCTCTAGTGCGGAGTCTCCAGCGCATGCGCTGAGCAGCGAGCAGCTAAAGAGCAGCATCGCGATAAGGTGGAGCACCTTCATCGGGGTGGCAGGCATAGGAAAGCCATCGTGGCTAAGAAAGGAATGGCGACTGGGCATGGGAACTCCTGAAGAGAACTGTGTAGTCGATTGACTACACTTGGGTGAAGGAATGCGAAAAGTGGAAGACAGGGCAGCAATTCAAAGGAAAGTGAGGAGGTGTTTCAGCTACTTAGCGCTACTCAAGGTCAAGGCCATGAGCTCGCTGCGTGTCTGCTGCCAGGCCTCATCATCCTGCCCGGTAGCAGCTTTGAGATAGGGCTCGAACAACAAGACCCCGAAGCCTGCAGCAAGGATCAATGTGACAAGGGCCTGAGCACTGAGGGGAGCGTTGGTTCCGCGCTCTGCTGCTGCGAGCATGCGCGTCACCACTGGAAAGTCCTGCTGCAGATCGGTGGGATCCTGACCATCGAGCATGGCCCTAGCGAGAATGCGCCAATGCACAGCATCGGCGGTGGCCCCAAAGGTCGCCCCGAGCAGATCGGCCAGACTCTCGCCCTCGCCGACCTCTCCCATGGAACCTGCGATACGAGATGCCAGGTGAGCCATTACCTCTTGTAAGAGGCCCTCTTTCGAGCCGAAGTGGCGATGAACAAGGCCATGGTTCACCCCGGCCTCGCGAGCGACCTCACGTACAGACACAGCGCGCGGACCATGCTCTGCAAACATCTTGGCCCCTGCTTCAATCAGCGCTGATCTGACCGAGTCACGTCCTCTAGGCTTTTTGTCGTCGCTCACCTCAGCACCTCCAAAGGGCGAAACACCCCGAAGCGGCAAGTGTAGACGAGTGTCGACACCTCGTCCCAGGCCAGCCATTAAGGAGCCGTTTCATCCTGAGGAATGAAGCTACTCTCCATAGCCATGGAGCAAGGAAAGCTGCTGCCGAGCAGGATGTTTACCCAGGTGCAATCCGGCCCCTGACACACAAGCTCGACGTCACTGGCCAGCACCAGGGATTCCTGGTCCACAAAGTGACCTTCACTGGAGCGATCAACCAGGATCGTGGCGTCCAGACCATAATCGGCGGCGCGGTCATCTACGCCAGTGCTGGGATCACACAGAAAGCTCAGACCCTCTTCGAGGTTGCAATAGCTAACAGATCCATCGCTATCAAAGGTTAGCTCGAAGCGGTTGGCGTCCTCAGGCAAGAGGTCCATCAGACTACCGGGGGCGCCACGATCAACCTCACCCGTCAGCCCACAGCCGTCATGGGTCAGCTCGCTCTCGGTCACCACCCAGGTGCCGCGGAGCAACTCAAACTGAGCTTCGGTCTCATCGATCGGGTCGTCCTGAGTCTCATCTTGAGGATCCTCGTCGACCTCGTCTTCTACGTCCTCGTCGTTCTCATCAGCAGCATCGTCTTCATCGGCGAGGTCGTCCTCAGCTTCCTGCGCAAGCTCGTCATCCATCTCTTGTTGGTCGTAAGACCAACCCGTCGGGCTCAGGTCATCAGCGCTCATGCAAGCGCTCGACCACACAAGAAGAGCCACAAACGAAGAGGCCAGAATGGCTCTAAGACAGTGTGTGAAAGAAAAAAACGGTGAGGCGAAGCGAAGCATAGCTGTGTCTCCTTGTCTGATGTAGTCATGTGACTACGGTTTTGCTGAATGTAGTCAGGCGACTACACCGTGTCAAGGAAACTCGAAAAAGGCGTCGCAGCGCCCCGTATGGAGCCTTAGATACGGTCGAAAGAGAGCCCTAGTCCGTCGTAGAGGCCTGGAATCGTTCGATGCACGTCTGGGGTAGTTCCCCAAAAACAGGCACCCTGCCAAGGATCATGTCGCGAGTCATAAGCCAGTCGCAGAGCAGACTCCAAAGGGGGAAGTCGAACGTCGCGGGCTTGTTGCGCTCAAAAAAGAAGTGCCCCACCCATGCAGGGCCGTAGCCCAAGAGAGGCAGAAGTAAGAGCCACCATGGACTCGCGCCTGCCAGGACCCCCAGCGCAAGGCAGCTCACTGACGTTGTGGCGAGCAGGTGCAATGATCGACAGACGCCATTGCGATGCTCGCCCAGGTAGTAGGGATAAAACTCAGAGAGGCCACTGAATTTAGGTAGTTCCGTGGTCATTGAAGCGCTCCATTTCGCTGGGTTCAAAGGTACTGCCGCAGTTTGTAGTCATATGACTACACTGTGTCAAGAGATCCTGAGTTCGTGCAATCCGTTGAGCACGCAAATACGCCCCATAGTCCCCCCTAGGTTGACGCGCAGGCAAAGAAAACGCTGAAGCGGGCCCTGCACTGCCCGATCACTCGGCACGGGCGATGCAGTTGGAGCCCTTCGACCGGCTACCCCGGCGCAAGGAGACCACCCATGTTCGCACGCAATCAGAGCAGCACGCTGCTTCCCTTGACCCTTATCACGCTGCTGCTCAGCGGCTGCTCTCTCGAGGACATCGCATTGGCGCATCACCCCGACTCGCCCGAACCTCTCGAAGAGCTACAGGGAAACGCTAGCGATGATGACGACGACGACTGGGGCGACGACGACGACGATGACGGCGGCGAAGTCGATCTTCCTCCTCCTCCCAAGGGTGACCCCATCAGCGTCGATGTAGAAGACGAAGCCTGCGAGCTGGCCTCTAGCGCCGCCGAGACCTGGTTCATGTCGACCGATGACTCCAACTCGCAAGCTGCT
>Ga0163179_10003635_pt1 | contig 10442 bp, 8 predicted proteins | sample AtlANTMetagenome_FD_109643 | JGI IMG/M metagenome (GOLD analysis project Ga0163179, IMG submission 109643) | Marine eukaryotic phytoplankton communities from the Atlantic Ocean - Atlantic ANT 2 Metagenome | ecosystem: Environmental > Aquatic > Marine > Oceanic | place: North Atlantic Ocean... | reverse complement strand
TGAAGATATTGAAAACACAATTAACCGAATAATTAAGGGTGAGCAAAATTTGCTTTGGCATTCTAAAATTACATGCTTTGCAAAATCATCTGGAACGACTAATAACAAAAGTAAATATATTCCTGTTAGCAAAGAAGCCTTATATAATTGTCATTTTAATTGTGGAAAAGATATGCTAGCAATATATTATCACAACAATCCATCTACAAAAATATTTCTAGGAAGAAGCTTGATTATGGGAGGTAGTAGAGATTTAGATTCTTTATCAAAGAAAGAATTTATTGGTGACCTATCTGCTATTCTTATCAATAACTTACCCCCCTGGGCATCAGTATTACAAACACCAAACAAGACTATTGCTTTAATGGATGAATGGGAAATGAAACTAAAAGAAATTTGCAATATTGTAATTAACAAAAACATAACAAGCATAACAGGGGTTCCTTCTTGGATACTTGTCTTGCTTAAAAAAATAGTTAATTCTTATGAAAAAAAGATAAATGAAATTTGGCCTAATCTTGAAGTTTTTTTTCATGGCGGGGTTAATTTCTCTCCTTATAAAAACCAATTCCAGCAACATTTATTTCCCTCTCAGATAAATTACATTCAAACCTATAATGCATCTGAAGGTTTTTTTGCAATTCAAGATAAAAACAATTCAAATGATATGCTTTTAATGTTAAACCATGGTGTTTTTTATGAGTTTATTTTAAAGGAAGATTATAAAAATCTAAATTATAAATCTATTGAATTAAGTGAAGTTAAAATTGGCAAAGAATATTGTCTAGTTATTACTACAAACTCAGGCTTGTGGAGATATTTAATTGGAGACACTATTTGTTTTACATCAATTTTTCCATTTAAAATTAAAATTACTGGTAGAACCAAACATTATATAAATGCATTCGGAGAAGAATTAATTATTGACAACGCTGAAAATGCTTTAAAAGAAGCTTGTAAAAAAACAAATGCTATCATCAATGAATATACCGCAGCTCCTCTATACATAAATAAGAATTATTCTGGAAGACATCACTGGCTAATCGAATTTAATAAAGAACCAACTTCTTTAAAAGAATTTAGTTTAATATTAGATGTGGAATTAAAAAAACTAAATTCTGATTACGAAGCAAAGCGTTATAAAGACATAGTACTAAAAAGCCCTTTTATTGAACTAGCTAAAAAAAACCTATTCTTTAATTGGTTAAAATCTAAAAACAAAATTGGTGGACAAAATAAAATACCAAGATTATCCAATGAAAGAAAATATTTAGAAGAGCTATTGCTTCTACAGAAGCAATAAAAATTATATATTGCGTTAATAAATTTTATTTATAATGAAAAATAACCCACCCCTACACATAGCAATTGCTGGCAATATAGGTGCCGGCAAAACTTCACTAACAAAGCTACTTGCTAAGAATTACAAATGGGATACTCTATTTGAAGATGTAGAAGACAACCCCTATCTAGATGATTTTTATAATGAAATGCAACGTTGGTCTTTTAATCTTCAAGTTTATTTTTTAAAAAGCAGATTTCATCAATTAAAAAAAATAAAAGAAAGTAATAAAACCACAATTCAAGACCGAACTATTTATGAAGATGCTTATATTTTTGCTCCCAATTTACATTCTATGGGATTAATGACTACTAGAGATTTTGATAACTATATTGATATCTTCAATTTAATGGAATCTATGGTTTCTCCACCTGATTTATTAATTTATTTACGCGCTTCTGTACCTAAAATTGTAGAACAAATTCAATCTCGTGGAAGAGAATACGAAAATACTATTAGAATTGACTACCTAAAGCTACTTCATGAAAGATATGAGGCATGGATTTCTACCTATGAAAAAGGAAATCACATTATCATTGATGTTGATAATTTAAATTTTGTAAAAAATAATGATGACTTACAAAAAGTATTCCTTTCTGTAGATAAAGCTCTGAAAAAGACATAAAAAAAGGGGAAATAAATTTCCCCTTTTAAAAATTATTTTAATTCTATAAACTTGATGCAATAACCAAAGCTACTACAGATATTAATTTTAATAAAATATTTAGAGAAGGTCCTGAAGTATCTTTAAATGGATCTCCAACGGTATCTCCAACAACTGCTGCTTTATGTGCTTCCGTACCTTTACCTCCTTGTTCCTCTATCATCTTTTTAGCATTATCCCAAGCTCCTCCCGAATTAGATTGAAAAATAGCCATTAAAACACCACTAGTAGTTACTCCAGCAAGCAACCCACCTAGCATTTCTGATCCTCCAAAAAAACCAATCAAAACAGGAACTATAATTGCAAGCAAACCAGGTAATATCATTTCCTTAATAGATGCTTTGGTTGAAATGTCAACACATTTATCATATTCGGCAACACCATCAGCAGCAGTAAATATTTTTCTATCTGCATCAGATGCTTTACTCATGTCTGAATCATACTTTCTCATCACCTCTAAAGCAGATTTTAATGCTGGAATATCTCTAAATTGTCGTCTTACTTCTTCAATCATAGCCATAGCTGCTCTACCAACTGCATTCATAGACAATGCAGAAAATACAAATGGCAACATACCTCCAATTAACAAACCAGCCATTACAACAGGGTCTGCAACATTAATTGTGTCAATACCTGCTGTTTTCATAAATGCTGCAAATAATGCAAGAGCAGTAAGTGCAGCAGAAGCAATTGCAAATCCTTTACCAATTGCTGCAGTTGTGTTTCCTACTGCATCTAATTTATCTGTTCTTTCTCTGACTTCTGATGGCAATTCAGCCATTTCAGCAATACCACCAGCATTGTCAGATATTGGCCCATATGCATCAATAGCTAATTGAATTCCTGTATTAGCTAACATCCCAACAGCAGCAATTGCAATTCCATACATTCCTGCAAAATGATGCGAAACAATAATAGCAGATGCAATTAATAAGATTGGTATAGCTGTTGACATCATTCCAACTCCTAAGCCAGCTATAATTGTAGTAGCTGCACCTGTTTTTGATTGTTCAACAATTGAATTAACAGGCTTTGTTCCTGTTCCTGTATAATATTCTGTTACTTTTCCAACTAATAAACCAGCAACTAATCCAGAAATTGTTGCATAAAAAACTCCCATAGCTCCAAAAGGTAACCCTTCTGTAGTTCCTGCTAACATATTATTAATAATAAAATATGATGCAATAACCATAAGTGCTGCAGAACCAAATTCACCTATATTTAATGCTTTATGTGGAGATCCTCCATCTTTAACTTTTACAAAAAAGGTTCCAATAATTGACATAACAATACCAGTAGCTGCCAAGACTAAAGGTAAATAAACAGCCCCTAAGTTTTCAAATTGTGGAGTAAGGATAAAAGAACCTAATACCATAGTAGCAATAATTGAGCCAACATACGACTCAAAAAGATCTGCCCCCATCCCAGCAACATCTCCCACATTATCTCCCACATTATCAGCAATTGTAGCTGGATTTAATGGGTGATCTTCAGGTATTCCAGCTTCAACCTTCCCTACTAAATCAGCTCCAACATCAGCAGCTTTTGTATAAATTCCTCCTCCTACACGTGCAAATAATGCAATCGATGATGCACCTAAAGAAAAACCGGCAAGCACATTTAATACTACTTCAATTGAATTAAACATCCCTTGATATAAGAATAATAAAGAACTTAAACCTAATATACCTAATCCTACAACTCCTAATCCCATAACAGCTCCACCAGAAAATGCTACTTCTAAAGCTTTTCCTAATGATGTCCTTGCAGCTTGGGTTGTTCTAACATTTGCTTTAGTAGCTACTTTCATGCCAATAAAACCTGCAAGAGCTGAACAAATAGCTCCTACAATAAAAGACACTGCAACCATTCCACTAGAAATATGCAATCCTTCTTGATTTATATCAGATTCTCCCTTGAAATACAATAAAATAGCTACTACAAAAACAAAAACAGATAATATTTTATATTCTGCTTTTAAAAATGACATTGCTCCATCCGCAATGTTTTTTGCAATTCGTTTCATTTTTTCTTCGCCTGCATCTTGTTTAGCCACCCAGGCATTTTTCCAGAAAACAAACGCTAATGCTAATATTCCGAAAAAAGGTAAAAATTTAATAATCATTTCCATCTTACTTTGTTTTTAATTAATATATAATACTTGTTTTACAGATTTAATAATTTGCTGAACACTTGGCAAAAACTCTTCTACTAATGTAGGAGCATATGCCATAGGTGTATCTGCAGTTGTTATACGCTGAATTGGGGCATCTAAATAATCAAATGCTTCATTTTGAATTTTATAAGCAATTTCAGAAGCTATAGAAGCCAATGGCCAAGCTTCCTCTACCACAACCAATCTATTTGTTTTTTTTACAGAGTTAATTATAGCTTCATAATCAATTGGTCTTATTGTTCTCAAATCAATTACCTCACAATCTATTCCCTCTCCTTTTAAAATTGTTGCTACTTCTAAAACCAATTTAGTAATCTTACCAAAAGTTACAAGTGTAACCTGTGAACCTTCTTTTTTAACATCAGCAACTCCAATCGGCAACAAATACTCTCCATCAGGAACGTCTCCTTTATCTCCATACATTTGTTCTGATTCCATAAAAATAACAGGGTCATCATCTCTAATTGCAGATTTTAATAATCCTTTTGCATCATAAGTATTTGAAGGAACTATTACTTTTAAACCAGGGCAATTAGCATACCAGCTATCAAACGATTGCGAATGTGTTGCAGCAAGCTGACCTGCGGAACCTGTTGGGCCTCTAAAAACTATAGGTATATTAAATTGTCCTCCTGACATTTGATACATTTTAGCAGCATTATTAATAATCTGATCTATTGCAACTAAAGAAAAATTAAAAGTCATGAATTCTATAATAGGTCGGAGTCCATTCATGGCAGAACCAACTCCAATGCCAGCAAATCCTAACTCTGAAATAGGTGTGTCTATAACACGTTCTTTTCCAAACTCATTTAGCATTCCTTTAGATGCCTTATAAGCACCATTATATTCAGCAACTTCCTCGCCCATTAAATATACAGTCTCATCTCGAAGCATTTCTTCAGTCATAGCTTCGCAAATTGCTTCTCTAAATTGAATGGTTTTCATATCCTTAAAAAATCCGGGTGCAAAAATAGTGTTTTTAATATAATTACTAATGCTATTTTACCAAAACATTATTTATGTTTTTAAAATAGAAAAAGTAGATTTTTAATTTTACATTTGTGCCTAGTATTAAACTTTAATTTATTTTAAATGAAAATATTAGTTTGTTTAAGTCATGTTCCTGACACTACATCTAAAATAAATTTCAATCCAACCTATGAAGAATTTGATAGCACTGGAGTACAATTTGTAATAAACCCTAACGATGAATTTGGCTTAACTAAGGCTATTTTTCTTAAAGAAAAATTTGGCGGAAGCGTTACGGTTTTAAATGTAGGAGACATATCAACCGAGCCTACTTTAAGAAAGGCTCTAGCCATTGGGGCTGATGATGCTATTAGAGTAAACCATATTCCAAAAGACTCTTATAATGTTGCTTGTCAAATAGCCGAAGTCGTTAAACAAAACAACTATGATGTTATTATTTGTGGTAGAGAATCAATTGATTATAATAGCGGACTAGTTCCAGGAATGCTAGCTGAATTACTTAATATTCCTTTTATCAATAGCTGCATAGGATTTGAGCCTGAAGGAAGTAATGCTAACCTTATTAGGGAAATTGATGGCGGAGAAGAAACACTTAGCTCGACTATGCCTTTAGTAATTGGAGGGCAAAAAGGTCTTGTTAATGAAAATGATTTAAAAATTCCAAACATGAGAGGGATTATGACTGCAAGAAGCAAACCTTTAAAAATTTTAGACGCTATTGATGTAAACTCAAAAACAACTTCTATTTCATTTAATAAAACTGAGAAAAAAGCAGCATGCAAATTTATTGATGCAGATAAAGTTGAAGAGTTAATTGATTTATTACATAACGAAGCAAAAGTTATATAAAATGAGCGTATTAGTATTTACAGAAACATGGAATGGTAAGTTTAAAAAATCTAGCTATGAAGCGGTGTCATATGCATCAAGATTAGCTCAATTACTAAACACTTCCACAACAGCTCTTGTAATTGGATGTGACAACTGTGAAGATGATCTCGAAAAATATGGCGCAAATAAAATTATTTCAACAAATGCAAAATACAACAACCATGCTTTTGCTAGTATAATAGAGGAAATAACAAAAGAAGAAAACCCGTCTTGCATTGTTATTAGTCAAACTGTAAATGGCAAATCAATTCTTCCTTTATTAGCAATAAAAACCAATGCTTCAGTTATTTCAAATGCAGTTGAACTACCTTCATCAACTTCTCCTTTCATTGTTAAGAAAAAAGTATTTTCAAATAAAGCTTTTGAAAATATTCAATGCAATGGAGATCTTAAATTAATATCTATTATTCCCAATTCTATTGGAATTAAAGAAAATCCACAATCGGCTGAAATTCAAAAAAAAGATGTTTTTAACAACAGCGAAAACTATAAAACACAATCTTTAAATATTGATAAAGCTGCAGGAAAAGTATCTTTAGCTGATGCTGAAATTGTTGTTTCTGCAGGAAGGGGGTTAAAAGGCCCTGAAAATTGGAAAATGATTGAAGATTTAGCAGACATACTTGGAGCGGCTACCGCATGTTCAAAGCCAGTATCTGATGTTGGCTGGAGGCCACACAGTGAACATGTTGGACAAACGGGCATTGCAATAAGCTCTGATTTGTATATAGCTATCGGTATCTCTGGAGCTATTCAACATTTAGCTGGGGTTAGTTCTTCTAAAGTAATGGTAGCAATCAATATTGATCCTGAAGCGCCATTTTTTAAAGCTGCTGACTATGGCATCATTGGAGATGCGTTTGACATTATTCCAAAATTAAATCAAGCATTAAAAAAATTTAAAAGTTAGTGCTATAAATAATTTATGAAACGAGTTCGGCTTAATATTATTGGCTTATCTAATAGCCAAACAAAGTCTGGTGCATATGCTCTTATTTTAGGTGAAGAAAGTGGTGAAAGAAGGCTCCCTATTATAATTGGCGCCTTTGAAGCTCAAGCTATTTTTGTAGCTTTAGAAAAAGAAATAACCCCACCTCGACCCCTAACACACGATTTATTTAAAAACTTTGCTGATTCATTTAATATCTCTTTAAAAGAAGTAATTATTCATAAAATTGAAGACGGTGTTTTTTATTCAAGTTTAATTTGCATTACAACAAAAGGAGAAAGTATTATTGATGCTAGAACTTCTGATGCAATTGCTTTAGCTATGAGATTTAACTGTAAAATATTTACCTATGAAAGTGTCCTGATGAAAGCTGGAATAATTTTAGACAAAGATGTTCCAAATAAAAAGAAATCAAATATTAAAAAAACAGAAAAAAAATCCCATAAAAATCCTATAAAAATCATGTCTATAAAAGATCTTGAAACTATATTAGAAAAAGCACTAAAAAGTGAAAATTATGAAAAAGCTGCAAAGATAAGGGACGAATTAAATAAAAGAAAAAACAAGTAATGAAAAAACTATTATTACTTCTGTTATTAGCAAACTTTACGATTTATAGTCAAAGTTTAATAGGCATATGGCAATTCAGTAGCATAACTGATTCATTACAAAATCCTATTGTTGATGTTTGCAAAGAAGATGTAATGTTTTTAAATAATGACTCTTCATTCTCGTATTCTTTAAAAAAAAGGAATTTAAGTGCCAAAGGAATTTATATTCTAAATAAAAACAAACTTACCCTATCCTATAATTCACCAAAAGATACCACAAGAAACTATTCTCTATCCCTAGATAAGGGTAAATTAACATTATATGAAAAAGGGAAATATTACAATTTTTTAAAAATTCAGAATGCTAATATTAAAAAAGTAGAAGGCCTAAATTTTAATTCCTTTTTTAGAGGATTACTAGGATTAGTTTCACTATGTTTTTTAGCTTGGCTTATGAGTTCAAATAAAAAAAATATTCCATGGAAATTAGTGATAAAGGGAATCCTTATTCAATTTATTTTTGCAGTTGGAATATTAAAAGTTCCTTTTATACAATATGTATTTGATTGGATAAGTAGTGGCTTTGTAACCATTCTTTCATTTACAAGAGAAGGCTCATTATTCTTATTTGGTAGTTTAATTGAAAACACAAGCTCCTTTGGTTTTATTTTTGCTTTTCAGGTATTGCCTACTATAATATTTTTTTCTGCCTTGACTAGTCTTCTTTTTTATTATGGAGTGTTGCAAAAAATTGTATTTGCATTTGCCTGGCTAATGAAAAAAACACTAAAGCTATCAGGTGCGGAAAGCTTGGCAGCTGCAGGAAATATTTTTCTTGGCCAAACAGAATCCCCATTACTTATTAAACCCTATTTAGATAAAATGACTCTTTCAGAATTATTATGTTTAATGAGCGGGGGAATGGCAACAATAGCTGGTGGCGTCCTAATGGCTTATATTGGGTTTTTAGGTGGGGAGGATCAATCTCAACAGATATTTTTTGCTAAACATTTACTTGCTGCTTCATTAATGTCAGCACCTGCTGCAGTTGTAGCCGCAAAAATCCTTCTTCCAGAAAAAGAAATTATTAATGATAAAATGGAAATTTCTAAAGAAAAGTTAGGGACAAATGCATTAGAAGCTATTGCAATTGGAACTAAAGACGGGCTAAAATTGGCAGTAAATGTTGGTGCTATGTTATTAGTATTTATTGCATTAATAACAATGTTAAATTATTTTTTAGCAAATTTTATTGGAGAACTTACTGGTTTAAATAATTGGGTAAGCAATATAAGCCAAGGGAGATATGAAGATTTTTCATTACAATTTTTACTTGGATATTTATTAGCTCCAATTACTTGGCTAATGGGTGTTTGCAAAGAAGACATAGTTATTTTAGGACAATTATTAGGAGAAAAAACGGTATTAAATGAATTTATTGCATACAAATCATTAGGAGATTTAAAAAATGCATTAGCATTTACTCAAGAAAAATCAATTATTATGGCTACGTATATTTTATGTGGATTTGCTAATTTTTCTTCAATTGGAATTCAAATAGGAGGTATTGGAGCATTAGCTCCTTCAAGAAGAAGTGACTTATCTAAACTTGGAATAAAATCATTAATTGCAGGAACATTTGCTTCTTTATTTACAGCAGTAATTGTAGGAATGCTTATCTAAAATTAATTATTATGAAACAATATCTAAATCTTATGCAACATGTGCTAGACAATGGCACTAATAAAAGTGACAGAACTGGTACAGGAACTAGAAGCTTATTTGGATATCAAATGAGATTTAATTTAGAAAAAGGGTTACCTGTTTTAACCACAAAAAAACTTCATTTAAAATCTATTATACATGAATTAATTTGGTTTTTAAAAGGTGAAAAAAATATTAAATACTTACAAGAAAATGGTGTAAAAATTTGGAACGAATGGGCAGATGAAAATGGAAATCTTGGACCAGTGTACGGCTATCAATGGAGAAATTGGCCTGCTCCAAATGGAAAACATATAGACCAAATTTCTAACGCAATAAATACAATCAAAACAAATCCTTCTTCTAGAAGAATTATTGTAAGTGCTTGGAATGTTGGTGAATTACAAAACATGGCATTACCCCCATGCCATGCTTTTTTCCAATTCTATGTTAATAACGGAAGACTTTCCTGTCAATTATATCAGCGAAGCGCTGATGTTTTTTTAGGTGTTCCTTTTAATATTGCTTCATATAGTTTATTAACTATTATGATTGCTCAAGTATGTGACCTAAAGGCCGGTGACTTTATTCACACCTTTGGTGATGTTCATCTCTATAATAACCATATAAAGCAAGCTCAATTACAACTTTCAAGAAAGCCAAAATCACTACCTAAAATGAATATTAATCCTAAAGTTAAAGATATTTTTGAATTTAAATTTAACGACTTTGAATTATTAAATTATGATCCTCATCCACATATAAAAGCTAAAGTGTCTATATAATGAATTTATCCTTAATTGTAGCAAAAACAACCAACAACATAATCGGTCACAACAATAAATTACTTTGGCATTTGCCAAAAGATTTACAACATTTTAAAAAAACTACTTTTGGGCATTCTATAATTATGGGCAGAAAAACTTTTGAATCTATTGGCAAACCACTTGCTAGCAGAACAAATATTGTATTAACAACTAACAATCAAAAAAAATTCACAGGTTGCAAAACAGTAAACAACCCTGAAGAGGCACTTCAGCTTGTAAAAAATGATTCTGAGCCATTTATTATTGGTGGAAGTAAGATTTATAATCTCTTTTTTAAGTATGTTAACAAAATGTATATCGCCCAATTAAATACCTCAGTGCAGGGAAATGCAGCTTTTCCTAAAT
>Ga0163179_10003634_pt1 | contig 10446 bp, 16 predicted proteins | sample AtlANTMetagenome_FD_109643 | JGI IMG/M metagenome (GOLD analysis project Ga0163179, IMG submission 109643) | Marine eukaryotic phytoplankton communities from the Atlantic Ocean - Atlantic ANT 2 Metagenome | ecosystem: Environmental > Aquatic > Marine > Oceanic | place: North Atlantic Ocean... | reverse complement strand
TCTGGAGTGACGCAGAATCTACCATTATATTCATCTAAATCACCTAAACCTTGTATATATTCATAATCTTCAATATAAGTCCCTAGAGGGTCATTGAGACCGCTTAGAAGGGCACTTCTACCAGTCTTTACTCTATAACTACTAACTATCTGTTTATATGAGTTATATGGTGCTGCGTTCTCTGGATCAACGTAACCATAAGGTCCGTATATTGGGTGTCCATCAAATGCCCATCCAATAATAGGAGAGTGTGCTGTAGGGTTAAGTTCCGTAAGAGCAGAGCTGATATTGTCCTTTGTAAGGAACCTAAGCTTCTTAGGGTTGTGCATATATCCATATTCCCCGCCATATATCAAATAGTTTTCACCTTGTATTGACGCACCACCCGCAGTATCCGTAACTTTACGCTCTGTGAATGATGAACTTCCTAATTCTGCTTGTGTTGCAGCTTCATTAAATGATAATTCCGTAAGGTTGGTTTGGAATGTTGCACCAGAACCAGGATAAACAATAGTTACTGTAGTAGAACCAGCGGTATATCCCGCACCTTTATTCGTAACGTTAACAGAAGTAACAATATTTGTACCACTATCAACAACAGCAAACGCGGTAGCACCAACTCCATCACCTGTAATGATGACATCAGGTGCACCATAATATCCAGTACCACCAAATGTGACGATTATACTTTCTATCTTTCCGTTTAATATTGATGGATACGCAACAGCACCGCTACCAGTAATCAAATCAATAGTTGGTTCAAATGTATATTGACTTCCTGCATCAGTAATTGTGATTGTATCTACAGGTCCTCTACAGATTGCTGTAGCAGTAGCACCGCTTCCTCCTCCACCAGTCAGTGTAACAGTTGGAATACTTGTATATCCAGAACCACCTTGCACCACATTAATACCAGTAACTGCACCATCAGTGATTTGTGCTGTAGCAGATGCTTGATTATCTGATGTAGCTCCACCACCAGTAATAGAAACAACTGGTTGAGTTATGTATCCTGTACCACCGTCAGTAACGTTGACTGCTGTTACGGATCCTGTAACAGTTACAGTCGCTGCAGCGGACTCACCTTCATATGTCCAGTTAACAGTTCCGAGTGTCACTGTACCAAGTGTATGAGTAGGATGTGTTGTGGTAGAAGTTACACCAGCAGTATCCGCAACGTATCTGTTTCCATTATATTTTACTCTAGTTGATGATGCATATGTTGCACCTAATTTATGATCTGCTTCAAATTGTACTGTGGGTGGGTTTGTAATGTCGTATCCTTCACCACCAGTGGTCTTAGTGATTGATAATAGACCACCATACTTCTTAATATCCTCACCTTTGTATGAAAAGAAAGGAACTCCGTTTACACCAAGACCAACTTGTCCTACAGGAGTTGCAGTCTTTGTACTTTTGACTGAGGGTGTGATTGGAATGCGTTTTAAGTACCTTTGGTTGCCTGGCACTAAATCAGTGGAAGCAAAAGGTCCTATCTTATGAGTTGGTATACCTGTACTAGCAACAATGACGTCTGATGCGGATTTGTAAGTATTTTGTACGTCTCCTGTGAATTTATTGACTGCATTGTCGATTGAACCATAATCACTCTTTCCAAATGCAAATTCTCTTGCAATATAAAACTCATAACCACTAATACCTTGTGCTGGCATCATGGAGAAGTTAAACTCGAAAGTAAAGTCATCAACAATACCTACAACGTCGTGATTATTGTTATAGATGTCCTCAGGTGCATTTAGGATTCTAATTACGTCATCTCTGACCAATCTATGCTTCTCTTTAGTAACTACAGTACATTTTACCGATCCATCGGCATTCATACTTCCTAGGGTCGCTGAGTCGCCTCTGAGAGCACGTCTGACGTTGTATATGAAACTATCATAGATTGGATCAAGACTATCGAAGCCAGGTGCAGCGGGTGTGGTGACTTTTGAGTCTGGTAAGTAATATCTTCCACCATCATTAAGTGTAACCCCTCTAGTTCCACCAAATACCTTTAATTGTATCTCTGATCCGTCTATATTAGAATTACCGTAGATTTTAAACGCAGCAAACACTTCTTGTCCTGCATCATGGGCAACATTGACTGTATTTTCCCTAGCACGACTACATCCTAAGAATTGAGTAACAGTTTTGTCGGTATAAGTGATTATTTCGTCTTCTAATCTAAATCTACCGTTTTGTTGTGGCCATCCTAGTGTAGAATCAACTGTTACTACATCATCTATTAAATTAGCACCTAAATCCGAAGATAATACAGTTTTATACGGTGTAACAAATGCACCAGATGAATTATTAGTATCTACGTCAATTTCAAAGATAGATCCTTGAGGAGTAAAGACTTCTACAACTCCTTTTACGTAAATACGTGCTGCTTCAACATCAGAGTCTGTTGCATCTGCTTCTTGATACAATACTTGACCTACAAGTGCAATAGGATCTCCAGAAACAGGAACTGCACGAATTACTTCTCTAGAAGTGAAGTATGCATCGGATGGTTTGAATATTCTGTCTCGTGGATAAGACACTTGAGACTCAACGCCAAAAAGTGACCTCAATACAAATTGGAAAGACCTTGTAGAACCCTTAGAAGCGTAAAAATCTTTAATTCTCTTAATTATTGTACTTTCTGTAACTCCAGTTGCAAAATTCTTTGGATATGTTGATAAAAACTGCTCTTTGAACTTCCCTAACATGTAAAGTGGGAAAATATTGTTCAAATTAACAACTGTAGCACCAATTGCGTGACTTGCAGCTACTGTAGACTCAAATTTGTACTCACTTTCCAATCCAACTGCCTTTACAGCGTTAAATCCGCGTGCACATGTTTGAAATAGTGTAGATCCTTTACTTTGGTAGTAAATTATCTCATCACCAATCAATAAAAGTCCTTCATTGGGAAAATCACGTGTAGATTCGACGTCAATTGTTGTAGAAGACGTTGTAACAGCAGAAATTAGCGTTGTTTGAGTTACAAGTTCTCCATATTGGTCAATATTATAGTAATCACCCCAGTTTTGGATGATGTCAATGCAATATCCTTTTAATTCTTGTGATTTATAGTACTCTTTTACAAATTCTATGAATGTGGGGAAGTTTTCCTGTATGAAACTAGGAAACTGTGATGCTATGTTCGTAGATATCTTCGATCTCGACTCAGGACTAACCTCCGACGGTACAGGCGTTGCTGTAACCGTGGTGGTCGGGGTAGTCCACGACCCAACTTTCCAACTACTATTTGTCATTCTTAGTATTGATAGCTAGATTCTGGAAGCACTCCTGTTCCAGAAAGATTTGATCCACTACTGATAGTATCTTCTAATACACTAACAGTCGTATTATCTATACCTAGTGTCAGATAGGTTTCTCGTAAAGAAATCAAATCGTTCGACTTGGGGCATGCAGATATTTGTAATTGATTATTAGTAACAGATGTAGACTGAATAATCAAGTCATTAATTACAATTTCACCCATGTCATAGTCTATGGTTCCCCATAGTCCATCCACATACTCAAACTCACCAGTTCCTTTTACATAATACAAGCGTAATGTACCCGCACCATCATCATTTAGATAATACGTATTAATGTCATCGCCCACAATCTTGAAACCAGACGAAGAAACTGAAGGTTTCGTTGATGTTTGCTGATTGATTCTGTTTCCATAACATATTTTGTAGTTAACACGAGCGTTGAGTTCGACTGTTACGTTCTTTCTCATCTTTACACGTGTTATATTAGATGTTATTGATGTCTCTGCATCATCAATTATCTTTTGTAACTTGGAAAACTTGAACTTTCCACCAAATTTGTTAAATTCTGCACTCGCATTAAGTGTAGTTAACGCTGCAATGATGATATTCTTAACCTCTGATGGTTCTCTACGTGTAACATTAGGGTTGAAGTAAGCAAAAGTGGTCAAATCAATGTAAAGTATGCTCGGATCAATGATAGTAGGTTGAATTGCAGCTACAGAATACTCTCTCAACTTCTTCAAAATGGCATTTTTCTCAGAAAGTGATAATTTATCAGCATTTTTTGGTTTGATTGCCAAAAATACCTTACCATACTCAGGTGGTTCTGCTTCTTCACCACCATAACATGCTATAGAACTTACGTTTGCGTAAATTTGAGGCACTATCGCTTCATAATCACGTGTAGAAACTGCTCTACCGAACGCAGAATAGAATTTAGGAGCAGCAAACTTGATAGATTCTGTACTTTCTGCAGATGCACCTCCATCTGGGAAGCTTGTAACTGAAATTGTGATGCCAGAAGTGATCGCATTTAGATTATTATCTCTAAATGTACCAATATTATTAAAAACTTTCAGTCCATTTGCACCTGTTCCTGTTGAAGTTGCGTACTTTACGTCAACAACATCACCATTAGCAAGGTTTTTACCAATAATACCGTCACCAAATAGAACTTCGGGTATCTCATACTCACTTTCCTCCAAGAAGAATACCTTAGAGTTAGCATCTATCTTTGTAATATCAGTCGCTTGTAAATATTTCTCTGTAATTGTACCAGAAGTCACCTCTACTATCATGGAGGAGGTGTCTGCATTTTCATTAGTTAATATAAATCTCTGTCTCTGACTAGTGTTCTTAACAAAAGTGTCTGTGAGGAACAGTCCTTCACTCAAAACTACATTAGAAAACGTTGCGATACCTGTTAAACTGTCTACAGATACTGTATTATCAGTCGGAAGAGAGAAAACAAAGTTGTTATTATCCAATCCTGTGAAGTTTAGTACCAATCCTGCTGCCATTGTGACAGTTGTAGGGTATGGAAACACTGTTTGAATCGAAATATCGACTGTACATGTTGCACTTCTTGCACTTTTTGGTGTATAACCAAGCATACGAGCAAGTTTTACAACATTTTCACGTAAAACTGCCGTTTCAAGGAACCCTTCGTTGACAGCAAGGTTCGCATTGACTGCTGTATAGTACGTATTATACGCAAGCGAGTCTAAAAGTACTGTAAGAGATGATCCTTCAAAGTCATAATCACTAAATTGTGACTGAGATCGTAAATATTCTTTAATTTGTGCCTTGATCTCGTTAAATTCAAGAGCATTAACTTGGTTGAATGCCATTATGGTTTAAATGCAATACTAACATCATCAATTTTAGGAGCAAGTCCTAAGATAAGATATGATACACTAACGTTTAGTTCATTGCGATTCTCTTCCCAGTCTGCTATAACTTCGTAGACTGCAACCCTTGGTTCATGTATTTGTATAGCTTCAGTGATTCTTTCTTCAATCTCTGTTGCTAGACCGTTTGTGTAATTCTCAAATAAGAGTCCAATGATATTACCACCAAAGGTAGGATCAAAAGGTTTCTCATAAAAGTTGTATAATACTATATTCTTGACTGCTGCTTTGATGGCTGCTTCATTCTTGAGTGACAAAACATCGTTTGTAACTGCATTCTTTTCAAATGTTAAAGAGAAGTCTCTAAATGACTTCGATACCAATGCCACTTTTGTGTCAATATAGTGCTATCAATATATTTATACTCGTTTTTTTGGTTTTCTATCAGAACGTGGGTCTGTGATTAGATATCTGCAATATTCATTCCCATTATCGTAGAAATCATCTGACATATCTACGGGAATATTTGCATTTCTACAACCATCTACGATTCTATTTGCCTTGGCCACGATACCTCTTTTTTGCTTTGTTTCTTGATGTAGCACTATACTTCGTGTGTTGTCCACGACCTTGTGCTGATTTCTTTGGTTTCGATTCAATACTGTTTCCAGTGTTCCATGTCATTGCCATAATTAATTGTTGTTTGCGAATACTGTTGGACTTCCCCCAGTCATTGCTCCTGCATCGGCACTATCGCCAATACGAGCAACTTTAACTCCTGCCACATATACATTGGGGGATCCTGCATTTACTGTAGCAACATGTGGAGCACACGCTGGTACAGGTGGAAAGGGGTGTGATACAGTCGGGTCTCCTACTCTTGCGATAAGGATGCCATCTGCATAGACAGTTGACTGAGAAGGGGTAGAGAGCGTGGTCGATCCTGCACAAGCGTGACCTGTGGAAAGACTATCTCCTTTTCTTGATACTGCTGCCATGGGTGATGGGATGTGTGCGAAAGGTCTGCTAACTTGCGTGCTAACGCAGACATATAGATAACAGGTTTATGTTCCATTCTCCTATTTATCCTTTGAGACCAACGCGGGGTTTACGGGGTTTTTTCCTACGTCGTTTACCGAAGAACTTTTGATAGATCGGTCTGACTAAAAACAAATCTAATATCTCAAACAAGAATACAAGCCCTAGAAAGGTTACTACCCCTGCTAGAATCGTATACTCAAATAGTTTACCAATTAGTATCTTCACTTTCAGTTAAAGTCCCGACAGTATGTTCTACTATCTCAGTAATGGTCTTATCATGTTCGACTACAACATCGACAAGTCTCTCATAGTCGCCATCCATAGTTCTCTTCATCATAAGTTTAGAGTTTGCTACTTTTCTCTCTAATACATCTAACCTCTCCAATATCTCATCATACCTTCTATCTGTATGTGTGAAGTAATCGCCTGACATGAATCCTCCTAATCTTGTTTTATGTCAAAGTGCCATCTGATATGTTTAATGTAATCAAATGTATCTCCTATGTCCTTATCGCAGTCTATGTCGTACTTTCTATCGCAGAGATACTTACGTAAATCGTAGATACTGTCATATGTACCTACTTCGTCGAAAGAATCGTCATACAGAACGTAACGCATAAGAGAAAAAGAGATGTGTATTATTTATTATATATGGAAACCAACACAATGTCAAGTACAAACATATCCTACAACATTGTCTGGTAGACAATCTAATCTTACCATGTCTTCTATCTTATCTGCATACATCAATACCTTATCAATACGCTCTTGCATATTCACTGCTATCTTCTCTTTCTTCCATTTAGTGTATGCTTCCTTCTGACACCAGAGACTATAGAAGGTCTCTTTGTTGTCTGTAACTTCGTGAATGTCAAAGTATCTCTTAGTTATCTTCTCGAAAGGACGTTCTTTCATATATTCAATATCTACACCAACGTTCTTTGTGGATACTGCAACTACTGTATGACTATCAGTGTCTGACTTGTTCCAATATATCTGTACAGGTTTCTTACAGTTCAACGTATAGTTCGGTAAGAAATCTTTGATGGCGGTTTTGACTAGGTTATCAGTAGACGCAATCGTATTACTGTAAAGGTATACTGAGGTGGTTTTGTTGGAAAAAATCTTAGAGGGCATTTTTTGGAAAAAAAATATTTTTAATATCACGCTCGCGGATGCAAGACTTTATAGATTAGCTGCTCTGGGACTCCTTAAACGGCATACGGGGGGGCGACGCTGTTTTAAGAGTGGTGATGCAAGAGGTTCGACTTAAAAGCGATTAGTGAACGCTACCCTTGCCTTGCATCGGTGTGTGGTCTTACATAGATTGATATCCTTTAACGCATGGACTCTCACCATGCCCAATCAATGCCACGTTATCAGAATGGACAGTCTTCGGGGACTGTATACTGTGGACTGTCCCCACTCATCCACGCTGCTCGCTGGTCGTCTTGCCACTCAAGGTGAGCAACACGCTTGAGCATCTCATCTACGTGAACACGCTCTAGCATCTGTGTGTATGTTAGATCATGTTCTAGCATATACTCAGTATATACTATATCTCTGTATAGGGTGCTATTCATGAGAAGAGGGGTCGCATATAGTCTTTGAATCTCTCTCTCATATCATCAGCAAGGACTCTCAACTGTTGCTCTGAGAGTGCATTTTTGGCATCTGCTAAGTCTATGCAGATCTCATCATAACATGCCTGTGAGACGCCTTTGTCTGTTAGGTTGTACTTATGTAATTGAACGTGTTTGAAAAATGACATTATTCGATCCCCACTAGAGCAGGGTTTCCATAAGAACCTTCGACAACGCGAGTGCCATTAAGTGCGTACCATACGACCTCGGCATATCCGTAGTCTTCGCTTATGCTTAAGCAAAGTTCGTCTGCAAATTGACTTGCTAGTACTGGTTCCTGTATGTTTGTATTTGGAACTTCAATGAATCTTTCGATTAATGGGAACATAGATTTGAATCTCGTTTTGTTTATACTATTATTATACTAGGTCATGAGTGCCTAGTGTGGATATATCAGGGAATTGATATATTTCGTTACATGTTAAAATCCTTCTTAGCGGGTATGAACTCACGGACGGATTCGACTGCTTCGTCGAACATATCATCCCAATAGTCCCTCGCTTCTTGTAGGAACTCATGTTCCCCCATTCTGTCGAAGTACTGGAATAGATCATCCAGTACATACGATTCTAAATCCTTAGTGGTCATATTATCGACCATTCTCTCTGCTAGAAAGGATTTGAGTTCTAGCAGTTCTTCACGGTTTAAACTAGTCATTGCTTAATGCTCTGAGGGTCGATTGAATAATCCCACGGTGCGGGTTCGCAAATCTTCTCAACTAGAGAGTCAAATGCTTCTTCTGTGTCGTCGTCTATCCATCCCATATCTAGGAAGTATGACGCCATCTGAACGAGGACTGATTCCTCTGGTTCAGTCATGTTTAACTCTCTGTTAAACTTTGCGGGAACACTGTTATCTCTAGGCATTTACTTAACCTCCATCCACTTGAACTCGGATACGCTTCCGACTTTCCAGATTGTAACAGGTTTCTCAAGTTGCTCTGCTGTTCTCTCAGCGTGTGCCTTTGCCTGTGGGAAATGTGATCCGTCGAATACATCTGCCCAGATTTTGACTTCGTTTCCGTAGTCTGATGGTTGTACTGCCCAAGTAGTCATAATGCTTTGAGGTCTGAATGATTTGTATATACTTATTATAGCGTCATCAAGGACGTTAATAAGTGATTGTTTGTAAATGGATATATTTCGTAACATTAGTGCCTATCGCTAATGTACCAGATTCCGTATCTGTTAATCTCTTGAGGTTCAAAGTTCCTCTTACTCATAGCGTGCAATGCTGCCTTAACTGCAGGGTCATTCATTGCTGATTGATTGACTAAAACCTTTCCGTCGTAGATTGGTTGGAGTTTGTCGTTGAACATAAGTTTTAAAACCTTGTTTGTTGTCTATACCATGTATTATAGAGCATAGGCATCTATATGGAAATGCCTATTGTGCCAATAATATTACTGGCACACTGTTTGTTTAAATCGTCACGTCCATGCCTTACAATTAAGAGGTACTGAAGATTACTGCTTTATGCAAACTCATAGCATCACCCTTGGACTTAATATCGGATCAGAGGGACAAGTTACTCGCCAGATGTGGGATGACTTCGTTTTAAACACTGTATGCACCAAACTTGAATACGCAACTATTCAAGATTGTCAAGGCATATATCAAGGAACCGTGGAATCTAGCAAGGTTATCTCTGTTAACACTGATTCACCCGCTATTGTAGAGACACTTCTTGAAGTGGGACAGATCTACAAAAATGCATTTCGTCAGGATGCTATAATGTATACAGCGGTAACGCTTCCAAATTTGGTATTCAAATGACCCGCAAACTCACAGAGGTTTTTTACATTTTCTTTTTAACTATTCTCAGGATCTTTGACTTATGAACACATCGTTTAACGACTTCATCAATTATTGCTTATCTTTTTACGGGGCAGCTGGATTGTATGATCAGGGACGCACAAAGGAACAAATCGCATACGCGACAACTTTATACCTTGATGCCATAGCACATTATGACAGCGACGTATACACATGGGGTGATGGTGATTCATTAGACCGTGAGCGTGTAAGAGACATTATGAATCAAATCTACGACGGTGAACCCGCTCATGATGACTTCAAAGCAGCATTTACCTACGTAACCAGTTAAAAAACTGGCACACTCAAGCATGGATCACGTAGATCCATGCCTTATAATAAAGTATAACCAAAGGACATTTTAAAATGATTCTCAGACAACTAGGTTCTAACCAAACAGAACTATCACTCAATAATGGTGATTCCATTTTCTTTTCATATGAAACACCTGTTGCTGGATTTGCTTCAGGTGTTGGACACTTCAAGACATCTACATGGTACAGTTCAACAACCAGTAGACACATCAACAAGTATTTCAAACACATAGACAGCAACAACATCACAACAGTTGATGACGCTTTCATAGTGTCCAGATGCAATTACGATTTACAGGGGGTGGGTTAATGCCAAACCATTGCCATAATCGAGTTACTTTTTATAGTGACGATACAACAGCGATCCTAAAACTACATAACATATTTAAAAAAGGGATCAAGACTGACGACAACAAAGAACCAACCGATACAGTGTTTGGATCATTCGTCCCCGAACCTGATTGGACTAAAGTTCCACTTGCTGAGAGTCAATTGAGAGAGTATTCATT
>Ga0163179_10003633_pt1 | contig 10446 bp, 10 predicted proteins | sample AtlANTMetagenome_FD_109643 | JGI IMG/M metagenome (GOLD analysis project Ga0163179, IMG submission 109643) | Marine eukaryotic phytoplankton communities from the Atlantic Ocean - Atlantic ANT 2 Metagenome | ecosystem: Environmental > Aquatic > Marine > Oceanic | place: North Atlantic Ocean... | reverse complement strand
GTTCGTAGAGACTAGGCCTTGCCTTCGCACATTTTGGTGCGAGCTAAGCCTCAGGAGTCTTTCATGAGCCGGCTGTCGCCACCCCAGGGATTGCGACCTGCACGGGGTAGTTGAGATCCAGCTGAAAGCCGCTAAAGGGGACCTGGTTCTCCACATTCACTGTGAGGATGACGTTGCCCTCGCCCGGGTTGGCGGTGACATCGGGCACGTCGACCAGGACGCTTGCTGTCGCAGGAGAAAAAGCCAGGCAGGCTACGAGGACGAAGATGGCGCTAGAGGCAAACAATTGATTTCGCATGAAGATCTCCCTCTTCATTGTAAGGGTTTTTGTAAAACCAGTGCTTCCTGGATGCACCCTGAAGGGCCCAGGGGCTAACATGGTGACGATGGGCAATCTGATACTGGTCGTTGAGGATGAGGCCGATCTCGCTACTACTCTCGAGTACAACCTGAAGCGAGAAGGTTATTCGGTGCGTTCTGCGAGGAACGGACGGGATGCCTTAGTGGCTGCTACTCAAGAGCCACTTCCCGATCTGGTATTGCTCGATTTGATGCTGCCTGACATCTCAGGAATTGATGTGTGCCGGCAACTGCGCAAGCTGAGCAGCACTAGAGAGCTACCTATCATCATGGTCACCGCTATGGCGGATGAAGTGGATCGAGTCGTTGGCTTTGAGTTGGGTGCCGATGACTACGTGACCAAGCCGTACAGCAACCGAGAACTTATGTTGCGTATCAAGGCGGTCTTGCGTCGTCGGCAGCGAGATGTTGAGGAAGAGTTTGTGCGGGAAGTCTTTGGCTGCCTTGAGATTGAGTCCGATGCACACAGCGTGTGGGTGGGTGGCGAGCAGGTTGAGATGACAGCACTGGAATTTCGCCTTCTCATTGCCCTCTTTGAGAGCCGAGGGCGTGTTCGGAGCCGGGATCAATTACTAGAAGAGGTCTGGGGTCATTCACCCGACATGGAGACGCGCACCGTCGATACCCATGTGAAGCGGCTTCGGCAGAAGTTGGCAGCCGCTGGCAACTACATCGAGACGGTCCGCGGGGTCGGCTATCGTTTTTGTCGGCAACCTGATGAGGGCCCTCAGTGAACATCGGCCTTCGTGGCAAGCTCTTTGCTGTCCTTGCGGCGCTGGTTCTGGTCGTTGGAACTGCTACAGGACTGTGGTTGCAGAGCAGCTTGCGTAGTTGGCTCGAACAACGCATTGAGACGCAGTTGCTCGAGGAGGCTCGGGCTTCTCGGGAACTTCTGGCCGTAGCGTCGGTTCTGGAATCAGTGGAGACGGTGGATCCGCTGGCCGACCGGCTGGGCGCTGCCCTCGAGGCCCGGGTCACGGTGATTGGGCCCGATGGCATGTTGCTGGGTGACAGCCTGCTTATGCCAGAGGGTGTGCGCGCTGCCGACAATCACGCCGATCGCCCTGAGGTTATCGCCGCTCGCTTGCACGGGCATGGCTCGTCGCGCCGCTATAGCGACACCATCAATACCCATATGCTGTACGTCGCTATTCCCTTAGAGCAGGGCGGAGTATCGGGATTTGCTCGGGTAGCGCTTCCTCTGAGCGAGGTGGAGGCGACACTGGGACAGGCGCGGGCCCTTGTGCTCGCGGCGGTCCTAGGTGCTCTGCTCCTTGCGATGGTCGTCAGTGCTCTTGTTTCTCACCTCTTCGCGAGCACCCTCGGTAGAGTCTTGAACAACTTGAGGGGGCAGTTGCCTGGCGATAGAAGCGGTTCTGTTGGCGACGAATTGCAGTCGTTACTGTATTCGTCGGAGTGGATCTCAGGAGAACTTGAGCGACGGGTAAGGGAACTTGCGTCTGAACGCGATCGCTTTGCCGGGGTGCTCGATAGCGTAGAAGCAGGCGTACTTGCTGTAGATCCATCGGGCAGCATCTCGACGCTGAATGTCGCAGCCCGCACGCTCCTGGCCCTGTCGGAAGATGCGCAAGGTCGGGATCTCAACGAAGTGGTCGTTGAGCCCCAGTTAAGAACACTACTGCTAGGTGATAGCGATGGGACTGCGGTGGAGTTGGAACTCGCCGGGCCACCACTTCGTGTCGTGCTGGTGCGAAGTGCCCGGGCTACGTCCGGTGCGTTGGTGGTCGTTCTGCACGACATCACTGAACTACGGCGGCTTGAGCAAATACGCAGGGACTTTGTGGCCAATGCCTCGCATGAGCTGAGGACGCCCGTTACGGTCTTGCAAGCGAATGCAGAGACCCTACTTGACGGAGCTCTGGATGAGCCAGAGGCAGCGCGCAGGTTTGTTGAGGCGATTCACAGGCACAGCCAGCGCCTCGCCAGTTTACTCGGAGATCTCTTGGATCTTTCGCGAATCGAAGCCGGACGTTATGCCATCGACCTCGAGCAGGTAGTTGTCTCTGAACTGGTGTCTATTTCTCTTGCCGAGGTGGCCGATCGGGCGGTCAAGGCTTCAGTAGCTTTGTCCTCGGAGTGCTCAGAGAACCTCAGCGTCCTGGCCGATCGTGGAGCATTCCGGCAGGTGCTTATCAATGTCCTCGACAATGCCGTGAAGTACACGCCATCTGGGGGCAAGGTTGTGGTCCGAGTAAAGCGCCTGAAGGGCACGGTGCGGATTGAGGTGGAAGACGACGGTACTGGAATTGGACTTCACGACCGGGAGCGAGTCTTTGAGCGTTTCTACCGGGTAGATCCCGGTCGTTCCAGAGAGCTTGGCGGAACCGGTCTGGGGCTGGCCATAGTCAAGCACCTGGTGGTGTCCATGGGCGGATCTGTGGGTATCGAGGCGGCTGTGCCCCATGGAACACTGGTCTGGATTGAATTGCAGGCCTGAGTCCGGCAGAAGGCGTCAGCCGTAGCGACCCTCTATGTAGTCAGCTGTGCGCGAGTCTTTAGGGCTGACGAACATCGAACCCGTATCACTGTGTTCGATGATCTTACCCATCAGCATGAACACGCACTCTTCGCTGGCGCGACGAGCCTGGGCCATGTTGTGGGTGACTATCAGGATGGTGTACTGCTCGCGTAGCTGCCAGATCAGCTCTTCTACTGCCTCGGTTCCCGAAGGGTCCAGGGCTGAGCAAGGCTCGTCCATCAGCAATACAGAAGGCTGCACGGGAAGCAGTCGCGCGATGCAGAGCTTTTGTTGCTCTTCCAGACGAAGCCCCAGCGCGCTGCGGTCAAGCTGGTCTTTCACACGGTCCCAGAGCAGTACCTTCTTGAGGGCTCCCTCGAGGATGGCTTCGTGCTCTTCACTGCTCATGGTGTCGTGTTCAGGGTTGTGGAGCTTGTGAGCAAAGAGGATGTTGTCGCGAATCGACAGCGGCAGTGGATTAGGGCGTTGAAAAACCATACCCACATGAGTACGCAGACGGGCCAGGTCGACTGCTGGGCCGTGGATGTTGTGTCCGAGCACTTCGATAGAGCCGGTCGTGCGTACGTAGCCGAGCCTATCAGTGATGCGATTGACGCTGCGCAGCAAGGTGGACTTGCCGCAGCCAGAGGGGCCGATCATCGAGGTGATGCGCCCTTTGGCTATGCGAAGGTCTACATCGAACAGGGCCTGAAAGGTGCCGTACCAAAGGGAGAACTCACGGGTCTCGATGGCATGATTGGGTGACTCAGCCAAAACGTCCCTCCAGATACTGGCGGGTACGGTCATCGCGGGTACCGCCGGTAAAGAGTTCCTCAGTCACACCTACCTCAACCAACTCGCCACCAAGCATGAATGCCGTTCGATCTGCAAGGCGTCGAGCCTGCTGTACAAGGTTGGTTACGAGAACGATGGTGAGCTCTTCACGCAGGGACTTGAGGATGTCTTCAATTCGCATGGTCGTGACTGGATCTACTGCGATAGAGAATTCATCGAGGAGCAAGACCTCGGGTTCTTGCGAGAGCGCTCTCGCAATGGTCAGGCGCTGTTGCTGACCGCCTGAGAGCAAGCTTCCGAGGGTGTCCAGACGGTCTTTGACTTCATCCCATAGTGCAGCCCGGCGTAAGCATCGCTCCACGATCTCATTGAGTTGAGCTTTCTTGCGGATTCCGCGCAGCCGAGGAGAGAGAGCAACATTTTCATAGACGGTCAGCGGCAGACCCACGGGAAGTGGGAACACCACCCCGATTCGTTGCCGCAGAGAGTAGACGTTGCGCCACGCGCGCACGTTGTGACCATCGAGTTCGATACGTCCGGACACCCGCATCTCACTATTGAAGTCGTCCATGCGGTTGATGGCGCGCAGCAAAGAGGTCTTGCCCGAGCCGGCCGGTCCGATGATGCCGAAGATTTCATTCTCGCGGACATCGAAGCTCAGGCCTGAGAATGCCACGTCGTCACCGTAGTGCACGGCCACATCCGAGAAGGATAGTTTGTTAGCGGCAGCTACCATTTGCGTCGACCTCGGAGCCAGGTGCGAACTCCGACCGAGATGGCATTCATCGTCAAGACCATAGCCACCAGCACCAGCGCCACGCCGTAGGGCAGCGCCTCGGGCACGTCGGGTACCTGAGTAGAGATGACGAACAGGTGCAAAGACATGGCCATGGTCTGGTCGAAGACGCTCTCAGGTAGAAACGGCAAGAAGAAGGCTGCCCCTGTGAACATGATGGGTGCGGTTTCACCTGCGGTGCGGGACACCTCGAGGATGACGCCGGTCAATATTCCACTGACTGCGTTGGGCAGAACGACTTTGCGGATGGTCTGCCAGCGTGTCGCTCCCATGTTCCAACAGGCCTCACGGAAGGCCTGAGGGACGGCTTGCAGCGACTCTCTTGTAGAGACAATGACAATGGGCAGGGTCATGACCGCCAGGGTAAGGCTGGCGGCCAGAATGCTGGTGCCGAATCCCGCAAACAGAACAAAGGCGCCGACACCAAAGAGTGCGTGAACGATCGAAGGAACCCCAGCCAGGTTGATGATGGCCAGATTGACGAGGCGTGTCAGCTTGTTGTCAGGGGCGTATTCGCTCAGATAGATGGCCGCTGCGACTCCAACCGGTACTGATGCAAGCAGGGCGACCAACACCAGCCAGACGGTGCCGATGAGCGCTGGAAAGATGCCTCCCGCGGTCATTCCATTGGTTGGTTCCTCAAAGAGGAACTCAAAGGACATCATGGGGGCACCCTTCCAGATCAGGACGGCCAGGATGATGACCACGGGAAGGATCAGGAGGATGGTTGAGCCGAGCAGGATCCTTTTGACCAGGCGTTCCCGTTGGGCGTCTTTGAGGGTGCGTTCAGTTGCTTCGAACATGGCTTAGCTTCGATCCGAGCGGCGCACGAACACATCGGCAGCCAGGTTGATAGCGAAGGTCACTACGAAGAGCAGAATGCCCAGGGTGAAGAGCACCTGATAGTGGTCTGAGCCCACTGCTGTCTCGCCGAGTTCGGCCGCGATGGTGGCCGTCAGCGCCCGTACCGAGTCAAAGGGGCTGCTGGGCAGGTTGATAGAGTGGCCGCTGGCCATGAGGACAGCCATGGTCTCGCCAAAGCCTCTACCCACTCCAAGGAGAATCGCGGCAACCAGTCCATGCCGTGCTGCCGGAAGAGCCACCCTCCACGACACCTGCCATCGAGTCGCCCCCATCGCCTCAGCAGCTTCGCGGTAGCTGTCTGGCACGGCCTTGAGCGCATCTTCGGCGAGCGTCGTCATGATGGGCGCCGCCATCAAGCCGAGAATGACTCCCGAGTTGAGCACGTTGAGGCCGATGGGCACGTCAAAGAGCTTAATGATGAGCGGATTCATCATGTTCAGGCCGATAAAGCCCCAGACAACAGATGGAATAGCCGCGAGCAACTCGACCAGGACTTTCAGCAGTTCTTTCGTCTTGCCAGTGGCAAATTCACTGATGTAGATGGCTGCGCCCAGCGAGAAGGGAACGGAAACCACCATGGCCAGACCCGTCACGCTGGCTGTTCCGGCAATAAGCGCGAGGGCTCCATAGGTCGGATTGTTATCCGAGGTAGGACGCCACTTAGGTGAGGTGAAGAATTCAGTGACGCTGAACTCTTCTCCTACGATAAAGCCGAGACCTTCTTTCGTGATGAACACGAAGATTCCGAGGATAAACAGGACCGCAGAGAAGCCCCCGATGAACACCAGAGCCTGGACGGCCTTATCTACCCACCAATCCAAGGTGCGTCGGTCAATGCCCTTATCGGAGACAGAGCCCATCTTTAGCAGGCTCCCTCGCCCCTCAGTGTTTCCATCAAAGTTCGAATAGAGGCGGAGACTTCGCGCAGTTGCTCTGAAAGGTCTGCTTCGGACAGATCCCACTCAAGTAGAACGGTATTAAAGGGCACTTTGGCTAGGTGGTCTCGGATCCCCGGTGTGAGGCCGATGATGACGTGGTACCGGGACAACCGCCCGATTTCCTCGTCCATGGAGCGAGGTACCGCCCCGCCGAGGTCGAGTCCGGCGTTGTTGGCTAACTGAACCATCTCTGGGTTCAACTCGCTGGCGTTCTTCCACCCTACGCTGGCAAAGGCTCCGCTCTCGGGAAACACCTTGCGAGCGAACGCTTCAGCAAGCTGGCTGAGGCTGTCGTTGCCTTCATCCACAAAGAGGATTCGATAGACTTTGGGTTCTTTGGTCTCGCCTGTCGTCGTGAAGACGGTCTCTTCGCAGATGTTCTTAGACTGTCCGCCAACTCGCTCGAGGTTCTTGCAGATGTCGAGCAAGGCGAAGAGGTCCTTTAAGGGGCGGCTGGCGCGCTCCTGAAGCAGGTCTTTAAAGACACGTGAGTAGGTCTTTTCGACCTCATATGCATTGGGCATCAGCGCCTTTGCCTGCTCGGCATTGCGCTCTTTCCAGCACACCATGGCCCGCTCAAACATCCCGGTGGCTTGCGACGCGAGCAGCTTGATGTCGGCAGCGATGTCTTCGGGAGGAGGTTCAGAGAGCTGAACGGCTTCTCGCGCGATGTTTACGGCGTAGTCTCCGGTGCGCTCCAGTTCGATGTCCAGTCGCAGCACCGACGAGATGAAGCGCAGGTGCCCGGCTGCCGGGAAGTGGGTGGCTACGAAGGCATGGCACAGGGTGTCGAGGGCTCTCGTCTCTCGATTGATGGGCTTGTCATCAAGAACCACCTGGTAGCACACGGCGTGGTTGCCAGTGAGGAGCCCGTGGACAGCGTTCTGCAGACCGCAACGAACCTGCTCGGCAACGGCCTCGATCCGACGCTCAATGGTCTCAAGATCTGCTTCGAGACGGGATTGGTAGAGGCTCATAGTGGTTCCCCGTTTGCTTTGATTGAGGTCGAGAGAGTGTGCTTAGCACAGATTAGTTTGGCTGTAGCTTGTAGGGTTAATCGAACAGTCGACTGCTCCCTATTTTGATGGGAAGCAGTCGACTCTTTCCGATGCATAGATGCTAGCTGCAGTTCTCCGAAGGATTGGCCGGGGCGTACCCCTTCTTCAAGATGATGCACTGCCCTGTCTCAGACATGATCCAGTCGAGGTATTCCTTGACGGCACCTTGGGGCGCGCCCGAGGTGTACATGAAGAGTGGTCGTGCGATGGGGTAGCTACGGTCCACCGCAGTCGCAACGCTCGGAGCAACACAAGAGCCCTCAGCATTTTGCTTTACACAGGGCATCTTGATGTGGTCGTTGGCATAGGCAAGGCCGCTGTAGCCGATGGCGCAGGGAGTTTTGGCGACCAGCTCAACGACATCCTTGCTTCCGTGCATGTCACGCGAGCCGAGCTTGTATTCTCCCGTCTTACCAAGGACCGTCTTCTTGAAATACGCGTAGGTGCCGGAGTTGTTCTGGCGACTCACGCGAACGATCTCATCACTGCTGCATCCAGGCACGGTGATACCCAGTTGGCTCCAACTCTCCATTGCGCCGCCTTCTCCATAGATGGCCGCGAGTTGCTCAATGCTTATCTCGTTCATTGGGTTGTCGGTGTGCACGTATATGGCGAGTGCGTCGTAGCCGACAATGTGCTCTACGGGCTCGATGCCCTTGGACTTGGCCAGCGCCACTTCTTTACTCTTCATTGCCCGACTTGAGTTGGCCAGGTCGACGGTGCCGTTGAGCAGCGACGAAATACCGGTGCCTGAGCCGCCGCCAGTGACAGCAATGGCTACGCTGGGGTTCACATCGCGGTAGCCCTCGGCCCAGGCCTGAGCCACATTGACCAGGGTGTCGGAGCCCTTGTTCTGAAGGACGACTCGAGACGACTTCGAGGAGTCTCCAGCAGCTTCATTTCCTTGAGCGCTTCGGTCACTGCGAGCACAGCCGAGGGCAAGCATGATGGCTAGGGCCAGGCCGCAATGGATAGAGAGAAGATTCATTGAGCGGTTCATGTTCTGATTTCCTTGTTTGTTAAAGCGAGTTGTGGGCTGCTTCTACCTAGTGCGAGTCGAGCTAATGTGACGTTCAGGTGACAACTGTCGATGAGATGAAGGCGCAAGCGCCCCGACTTCGGCGGCAATCGGGCTGCCGAAGTCGGGACTACGCTCCCATCCTTAGAAAGAGAGCTGGACCTGCGAGCGGGCTCGAAAGTCGACGCTGCCTTTGTCGGCCGACGCGCTCAGAATGCGAGCTGCAGCTGCATGCGGAAGGCGTGATCGCCGGGCGTTTCCTCATCGTCGTCCCAGGTGTGGAAGTAGTCCGCCTGGATCTTCCAGGGGTGCCCGCCTGGGTACCAGCTGAGGCCGCCGCCGACGGCGTTGTTCGCGCTCAGCGAGGTTTCATCGCCGAGCGGGCGGATCCCGCTGTAGCGCGCAGCGACCTCGATGGGCAGGCGGGGAATCATGAAGCCCGCCTGGACCGCCCAGCCGAGCCCGTTTCGAGCAGGAGTAACCACCGCGCTTTCTTCGCCGGGGTTGCGGGTGCCGTTGCGCAGGTGGAACTCACCGGTGCTGGAGAAGCCACCAAACTTGAAGACGTAGTCGACGTTCATGGAGTGGTAGTCGGTGGTGCCCCCGTCCTCGGGCGTGGTGCCTAGCACGCCGCGCAGGCCCTGGCTGCCGTGATGGAACGAGTAGGCGGCACCGATGGCTAGCTTCGGCTCGAGGTTCCGCGCCATGTCGGCCTCTTTGTAGTCCTTGAACTTGCCGAAGGGCAGGATCTCGAAGCGACCGAGGTAGTGCAGCTTGAAGTCGGGCGTGGCGTTCTTGTCGCCGAAGTCGCGGCCCTCTCCCATGTACACGCCGAGGTAGTACCGAAGCCGACCGCCGAGGCCACCCAGGTCTTTGGAGCGGATATCGAAGCCGATGTCGCGGTCGTGGTTGAACTCGCCGTTTGCGATGGAACGGTCTACGAGCTGCAGATCGCCCGAAGAGACGACTCGCTGGCGCGAGTACGGAATCTTGTACTGACCGACACGCACGGTGAGGTCTCGGAGATAGTCGAACTCTAAGTACCAGGTAAGCAGGGGGGTTCTGTGGGGGACGCCGTTCTTCATGCTCAAGTCGCGGGGCGAGAAGGCCAACTCGATCTTGAACTTGTTGTGCTTATTGAACGCGTGGCCCTTGAACTGGACTCGCGCGCGTCGGATCTGGAAGACGTGCTCGGGCGTGCCTTCGGCACCGGTGACCTGGTAGCGCAGCTGAACCCGCAGGCGCGTTGCGAGCGAGAAGGCACCGTTCTTGGACGTGAGGGTCAAGCCAGTACCGGGCTTGTAGAGGTTCATGCCGTTGGCGACGGGCATCTTCTTGAACCGGAGGAGAAGTTCGGGCGACTGCAGTGGGTTGACCTTCTTCTCCTCGGCGGGGGCGGCCTTGGCCTCCGGAGTCTCCTTCGTGTCGGACGCGGGCGCGACCTTGGTCGCCGGCTCGGCATCGACATGGGCCTCGCGTTCGGCGCCCGTATCGGCGTCGCCGGACGCCGGATTCGCGTCGGCTTCCTCGGTCGATCCGTCGGACTCTTCGGTCGAGGTCGGCTCTCCGGAATCCTCAGAAACCGCGGCCTCTTGAGGTGCTAGCGGATCAGGGCTTTCGCTCTCTGAGTCCTGTTCTTCGCCGCCCTCGGGGGTGCCCGACTTGTTTGAGGTGTCGTCACCAGCCTCAGAGGTGTCGTCGGTACTCTCGACGGCCTCATCTTGGGCAAGAGCGGCTAGGGGAGACAGCATCAAGGCGGCCATGATTGCGGGAATGATCAGGACGGAACGAAGCGAGTCGTGCCGGTAGAGAGTGCTCATTAGGATGCTCCAGATAAGTCTTTACTTCGTTTAGTTACAGCGAACTGCGTAACCTGCTCATAAGAAGTCGCATACGAATGTGACACGTATGTGACATCCATGTGACGAGTTAGATCAAACCGGAGCAGATCGCGCCCATGCGCTGGTGACATCTATGTGACGAGTTAGATCAAGTCGGAGCAGATCGCGCCCATGGGCAGGGCAGAAACGCGATGCAGGGTGCACTGGGCCCCTATGTCAGGGCGTATTGCTCACACACAGGTTGGAGTAGATGGGACCAACCTGGCCGTCATAGACGTTGTCTTTACCGATGAAGAT
>Ga0163179_10003632_pt1 | contig 10448 bp, 15 predicted proteins | sample AtlANTMetagenome_FD_109643 | JGI IMG/M metagenome (GOLD analysis project Ga0163179, IMG submission 109643) | Marine eukaryotic phytoplankton communities from the Atlantic Ocean - Atlantic ANT 2 Metagenome | ecosystem: Environmental > Aquatic > Marine > Oceanic | place: North Atlantic Ocean... | reverse complement strand
TCCGCATGGAACACGAGCCGTGGCACATCGAGCCAACCGCAGATCGGAAGGCAGAAGCACTCGCCAGTTTTGTTGAGCGCGACGACGGCATCGGCAAGCAGATGATCTCCGCAATCGCAGGAGAACCCGCGCCAGACGTCGAGCAGCCAACAGTCGCAGCGGAGGCAGCCAGCAAAAATGAAGAGGTAAGTCTGGAGGCTGCGCAGGTTGCAGCCAGCGAACCAGAAAAGCAAGTACAGGAAAGTTACGAACCTCAGTACATGAAAGCCACGTATTTACAGGAGGCAACGAACCAACGTCTGAACGATGTTGGTATGGAAAACATATATCAATCAGCAATAGATTTTTTTAAGAGCCTATCTCCACAACAAAGGATGACGGAGCAACAGGCATACATGACATCACGCAGACTTGAAGGAGAAGCACGGACAATACAAGAGTGGTTCGCCGCTCAGAGATTTCCTGCTTACGTCTCAGGTTTTACATCACGAGACCCCCAGACATTAGAGAGCTTATCAAAGGAGCAGAAGCAAGCCATTGAGAAAGCCGCTCGAAGTCTTGGGAACATGGATCAGGCAAAGTTAGCAGGTTTAGCGTGAGAATATGGAACCCATCAGTGCGGCGATAGCCGCATTTGGTGCTGTCAAAGCTGGCATTGAAGCAGGTCGTGAGATCTCTTCATTGGCCGCGCCCCTCGCAAAAATGTGGGACTCTTGTGACGAGGTCAGAGCACAGCACTCAAAGAAAAGAAATTCCCAATTCCTGTCTGTGAATGAAGAGGCACTCTCTACCTTTTTGGATAAGCAACAAGCCAAGGATTTAGAGGAACAGTTGCGCACCATCGTCGTGAATACCCGTGGCTTATCTGCATGGAATGAATTGCTACAGCTTCGTGTAGATATAAAGAAGCAGAGAAAACAAGCAGAGCTAGAAGAAAGAAGACGACGAGAAGAAATGTGGGAGAGTATTCTGATTATAGGAGCCACGATTGTCGGCGCAATAATCGTTGCCATCATTGTCGTGGCTATCATTGTGAAACTATGGTGAAAGGGAAGTCACATGTGGATCATCGCTTTAATAATGTTCCACGGCATGGACTATAAAGTTGCAAGCAACCAGTTAGTTTATCCGTCCTATGATGTATGCGAGAAGGGACGTCTGGAGTTGATAGCTAAACTTGAAGCTACCAAACCTCCAGAAGGAAAAGTGTTATCAAAGTGTGTTCAGATGACTGAGGGAACAAACGCCTAACTAAAGTCTGCAAGCCATTTGTTCCAGTAGTCTTCGTACTTTTCGCCCAAGTCTACGCCACTGCGAAAGTCTTTCCGCTCAAGGATACGTGTGTGTATGAGCTTGACTAGCACGGGGCGTACTTGTTGAGCACTACGTCCCACCACTATCGGCAGTTCCTTGATTGCCAATGGCCTCTTTAAGTTTTTCAGTTCCCGAATTATCAGGATTGCCGCTCGTATCTCCTGTGGTTTCAGCTTGTGCATTAGATCCTCCTTCCGCAATTCGTAGTACCGTGTTGGTTATCCACGTCGAATTGTCTACACACCGCTTGAAAAAGTCGATCAAGTCTGCCGCCGCATTTCTTGTTGGCACGTTCTCGTTCATAATCCATTCGATTGAAACGAGTTTGTCTCCGTCTTTAACGAGATAGGTTTTACCCACCTCAATGAATTGCCTCTGATTCTGCATCACTATTCCTCTCTGAATTATTGGTAAGTTTTCCCAAGTCTATTTTTATATCGACGAGTATGTCGGTCACATCACTGGCGAAGTGATTGACTGCAACACTATGACGATCACCAGTGTAATTGGTGACAATAGAAATGAGCTGTTCGATCATCGCATCCATGGAGTTTACTTCCTCCACGGAATACGGTGTCCTCACTTTATGTGTAGTCTTCTTCATGGATTGGGTGTCCTTTCTGACACACCTAAAGAGCTTAGCGATTCTCTTAGCCTGTGAAAAAATCGAAAAGAAAGCAAGGTAAATGTGTCATAACTGCGCATACCCATACTCTTTAGGGTACACATGGTTAATAAATAGCCTCTTAAAAACCTTCTCAGGGTGTATCTTTTAAGAGTTCGGTGTCGTTGACTGACACATCCCCCCTTGGTAAGGGGGATCTGCCGTGGCAAAATAGACTGCTGTCGTAGCTCAGTGGTAGAGCGCGTCCTTGGTAAGGACGAGGTCGCGAGTTCAATCCTCGCCGACAGCACCACACCCTTAAACATGGGTGTGTGTCTCTTTTGTGTCATTGTCCCATAAGAGGCTTACGGTACTCTCAAGGTGTGAGGGTGCTAAGTGCGCATACCTCATAACCATTTGTAGACTTGAGTGTCCAAGTAAGTCTGCCACCGCACGTAGACTTGCTCCTTTCTGTACAAGGTGGCTTGCAAACGTGTGTCTGCAATCATGGGGCTTGAAGTCTTCAATCCCTGCATCATCGCAAGCACGATAGAAATGTTTATAGAAGTGTTTTCTATCCCACTTGTTGCCGATAGCATTGATAAAGACATAGTCGTTCGACCCCCCTCTCTTCGGTAAAAGGGTGATTAAACTCGGAGAGAGTTTGACCGAACGACGTCTGACCTTCTTCGATCTACCTTTTCGAGAGGAAAAAATTGCGGAGTCTTCCACAATATCTCTCCACCGCAGGGATGTAGCTTCCCCTAACCTTGCACCCGTGAAGAATAGAAAGGATGTAAGGCTCTTAATCCCAAGAGGACACGCATCAATCAACGCATCCATTTCCGACTTATAAAGCCACCGTGTTCTGGAGTCATCGTAAGTAGGTTTCTTGAGTTTAATATCTGGCACGTCCATGCCAATCTCACGAGCGTAATTGAGCATAGCATTTGCGCTAGTCATTTCTCTCGCAAGAGTATTCGCCGCAACGCCACGAGTGGCGAAGTGCATCGTAAAATCTGCCAGAGTAATCTGGCTCAGCTTGATCCGCCCAAGGGCAGACTTGATGTGCTCGATTGTTCTGACGTCTGTATCCCCCGGCGGACTGGGCCGGGAGATAAAAGCATCACAGGCATCAGCGACGTACTCGACCCCAGACTCATCGTCCAGACGTCCAGTCATCGCATCTTCCATGATTTTGTTCATAATAACTTGAGCAAATCTTCTCTCTGGTTTGGTAAAACCCGTCGATCTTCTGACGCGAACACTGCCACCCGCCAAAGTTTTGACGGTTCCCTGTACTTGCCAGACGTTACCTCGGAGATTGAGACTTAGGCTCATGTTTTTTCCTCGCATATAGATCAGCAAACGGATCTGGTTCAGAGAAGTTTGAGTGCCAGTCTTTTGGCAGACCACCACTGATCCTCTGATAGACGTCGTCGCTGATTGAGTTGAACTCTTCCAACGTAGCTCCCACAATTTGAGCACGTGTATTCACGCCATACTTCTTGGCTATCGTGCGCACATAAACCTTGGCTGTGTCCTCAGACACACCAAACCTTTGGGCTATATCGAAATTTGATTTACCATCAAGCAACATCTGTAATGTTCCGTGCTGTTTGATAGTGAGACGGTATAAGGTATTCCCAACTTGGCCCTCCTCCTCCGTGGCCTTCTCGGATACCTCTACCCTCGGCATGTGAGCGGTGTTCATACTGGCTAACGATGCAAGTATCTGATCGACCTTCCACTCTATTCTGTCTAATTGATTCTTCATCAATCGTATTCACTTCTATTATTTCTAGTCGTAAGTTATCAGCGGTTCGATCCACAAAAGGCGGCTCCAATCCAGAAAATTCAAATTCAAGTGATTTAGATGGCGGTGCTGTCGGGTAATTCTGCCAACAGCCGTAACATGAACCACCAACTAGCCGTGAGATGTCAGCAAAATCTTTCCGACCTCTCTTGCTTGCAGGTATATATGTCAAGGTGACTTCCTCTTATAAATGTTAAAATAAATTACAGATAATACTGTATAATATAGTATACACCTTTAGTTGTATTCGTCAAGACACCAAAAAGGGGAGCGAACTCCCCTTTCTTTCGTGCGTGATACATCAGACGTGTACTAACTGCTCCCTTTTAGACAGGCGTTTCTTCTGCCACTTTGGTGATTAGGTCGCCGTATTTCTCGGTGCTATACATATCCTCTGCTCCTTCAATAAAGACCGTGTTCCCACCAGAATCAACGAACGAGAAAGACCCTGCGGTTGCTCTGGTAAGTAGGTGATATTTCTTTTTGTCACCCTTGATTCCCAAAACAATCAACTCACCGAACTCACAATCCTTGGCTAAGTTATTGATCCACTCGCCTTCGATTTGGAACATTCCTTTCTTGGACATGTCGATCCCCTTGGCACTGCGCATCCAATAAGACTTGGCAGATGCACCTCTCGGTCGCTTCTTCCATCCAGATAATTTTACCCTCGGCGACGTACTAGACTCCGGCTTTTCCTTCATCCCCAGCTCACCGCAGACGTCGTTAATCATGCTGACCGTAGCCAGACGTTCGCGATCATTCATGGCACGAAACATCTTTTCGATAGACTTAATCATCACTTCCATCTTCACACTCCTCTTTTGGTTCGTCAGTTGAATAGTGAATACCGTCATCAACGGCCCACTCATGTTCGGGTACTTCGACCCTCACGCTAATCGCACCGCCTTGGTAAGACGACACACGGTACTTGAATGGGCAAGCCTTCACCCATTCGAGCACCATTTCCATGTTATGTACTTGATCTAAACTCATGATGCCTTCCTCTTATGTATTAAGTTGTAGTCGTGGGTGATCGTGCCAAGCTCGGCATTGCCCACCCATTGCTCTCCAATCCAACGTGTGGTCACAGTCCCATCCTTGTGCTTGAACCGTCGCCAATGCCCACGTCTGACATGCCTCCGCTTCTTGGCTCCGCCGCCTTTGAACATCCGTTCGTATTGCGTAGTGCCTCGTGGTTTCGGCAAGTCTATTTCGAGAACCCGGAGTTCGTTCCGGGGAACGCTGCGGCCATAAGCCAGACGTCGCACTTTGGTCTCGTCGTATGCACGTTCGATGATGGTGTGTGGATAATTGACCAGTGCCAAGATCGCCCAGATGAACCGCATGTCTCCGGCCCATGCTTGTGCTGAACCGTCCTTGATTTGCTTCATCATCCGCGACGACTCAGCCTTATCACGCAGGGTCATGGCTTGAAGGATGGGATTACCTGCAAACTTTCCAATGGTCATGCACGTTCTCTTGAACACGTCTGTCATTGGACGTCTGCGCTTGCCTCCCCACTGCTCCATGTATGGCCCACCCATAAGGATCTCACCATCCACACATTGCTGAGCCTCAAACGCAACGGCGGTGTTCTCGACGTCACCGTACTGACCGACCACCTTCTCCGATAAAAGAGCGAATGGTATTGGCTCCTCGTTCGTGAACTGGATCGAGTAAGGTACAGTCCCGATAGACTTCTTACTCAAGTCTGCGATGTAATACTGATCTGCCGTGTACCCCATGTCCTTGTTTTTGTGGATGTGAAACCCCACACGGTGAGACCATTTACTCTTATCGACCTCGCCTTTAGGGGTGATACCCATGCCGTCCCACGCAGTGTGCAACTCGTCCAGACGTATGCGATCATCCCACTCGACCCACATGTTATCGAATGGGGGTATCGCTATCTCAATCATGTCGAGCAGACGTTCGGGTGGAACCAGACTTGCCATGACTGCGTGTGTCATGAGGTTGTCCGACACCACAAACTTCTGAGCACCGATCAAATCCTGACGTGCCAGACGTGCCTCGCCAATGATCCTCTTGCGTATGGATCCCTTGGTTGCAAACACTGGATCCTCGAACGCCTTGTGAGGCACACCCAATCCGGCAATCAGTAGGTTTAAAAGATCATCACTCATCTGGCTCCTCCTCTGGTGGACGTGTTGCGTTGACGAGCTTCCAAGCCAGCTCATGAAGCTGGCTTCTCCGCTCTTCGACAGTGAGCATGTCCTCGTAGAGAACCCACTCGATTGTCTCGATTGTCACTATGACCTCCGTAATGTTCATGGTTTGCGATCATCCGTGTCGATGCGGCCATCAACGCTGATCGAACGTCGACGCTGATCGAATGGATCGTGGTGGGAAAAGTTCGCTTGCAAGGCGAGAGATAAACTCTTGCGCAGATTATCTGGGCAGAACATGCCGCCCTTGTAGATCAGACCTGCACCCTCGGCCACGTCTGCGGTATACCTCGCAATGATCGAGACGAGCTTGTCCCAATCCTCACGTGTGTACCCTGCATAACCCTTGATAGGTTGGTCTGGCGTCGGCAATTCCTGACATGCAAGCAACAACTTATCGACGTTGGCCCTGCTAGATACGCTTGGCGTGGCCGCCTCTGGATAACGTCTGAGGTACTCTTCGCGTGACATCACTGGACGCATGGGTGCATACTTCGTCTTACGTCTTGGCTTGTACTTGCGAGTCGCAACTTCGTGATTGCTTTGGGGCGCAGAGGAGAACAGATCTTGCTTGGCGGCTGTCTGTTCTTCCTCGATCCCGTAAGAGGACAGTTGCTTCTTCGTGATCTTCTCGATTGTCTTATCTGGATTATCATTTCTCATCTTGTGTCTCCTTGGTTCTGAAAAATCCCTCGTACTGAGGATGGTTGTGCATGAAGTACCGTGCGTAATAGGCACGATGGTTGTTGGATAATTTGAATTGCTCACCACTCGTCTCGACGTCTGTGTGCCATCTGATGCGCTCGAACACTGAGTTGATTGAGTAATTCTCGAACCCACGTCTGATGACTGCGAACGTAAACCGCTCGACGAGGTCATAAACTTGGGGGTTTTGCTTGTGGTATTCCCACCATTTGCGCTTGAGTGTGTCAGCCATGAGGAACCTCACTGATTACCTCGGTCAACCACTTCGGTGCTTGTCGGTTGGTATACACATGGCAAGAAGTTTTCTCGCACCGATAGAAATCACGGTACGATTGAACATGACATGCGATGTCACCCTCCCACTCGTCGTATGCAATCTTGTAAATGTCCGGCATACAGCGAGGTGGGTTTCGCCATGGTGCTTCCGGCATGTGATGATGCACTGCCATGCTGAGCACTGGGAGCATATCGCTTGTCTTGTGTGGGTGTTCGTACCGTAGCTCAAACTCCTTGGCGAGTTCGATAGCATGGTCGAGCAACCACTGAGCATGTCGATAGCACTTGCCTACCCACTGCGTCATGGGGTGATGCTCATACGCAGACTTGTAACCGCCGCCGTCATATCCGTGTTGACGTACTGCGGTGAACAACATCTGCGCAGATTCGACGAGCATCTTACCGACATGCTTGTCACCCAATGATTGCGCAGCAACCTTGGGATCTTCGTCTAGGAAAAATATATTCACGTGTAGTCTCCTTTCAGTTGGTTAAATTGTGAGTCGACTTCCAAACAGATCAGCTTGATCGTGTTGAAATCCTTGTGGCGCACACCTCTGGTCTTGATGCGCAATGCAACAGCAAGCCAGAAACGCATGTCTTTTCGGGGGTGCAGAACAAACCACTCAGTACGCACCTTGACACGCCTCACACCACGTCCATGAGTTTCGAGTTATCAACCTGATACCGCTCACCCATGAGAGCACGAGCGAGTTGATCCATGGCCGCACCTGCAAGGTCGGACACCTCGTTGATAACCGTAGACTTGGGATAGAACCGCTCGACTGCGTCGGACATGATGCCGATGCCGATGATGTCCGTGCCAGACTTGGCCGCATCCTGCACTGCGTTGCGAGTGTACTGGTGGATGTTGTACCGATTGCCTCGACACGCGGGCATACCATCCGATAGCACGAGCATGACCCGTCGCTTCTCGTTACGCTCAAGCAATCTTGTATGCGCATTGGCTATTGCATCGCCATCGCTGTTATCCCACAGAGCCATGTGACGCATGGCGGCAAGGCCACCCTTGGCCTCGAACAAACGCTCCTCGAATTGCTTGAAGATGAACATGTGCAGAGGCAACTGACGGTCGTAAAGTCCGCTCTTCGCTTCCTTGATGCGCTTGTACTCGTTGGTAAATCCAAGCACCTCGTGTGCAATACTCGCCTTGTCCAAGCACTCGCAGATCGCAATGCAACACTGTGCCGCAAGGTAGATCTTCGACATCTCGTAACCGCCACCCATGCTACCGCTCAAGTCTACGAGCACGGACACTGCGGTATCCAAGTCTGTGCGATCAGTACGCAACTTGAATACATTGGCTCGACCGTTGAACGCTTGCGTGAAACGCTTGGTATCAAGCCGACCATCCTCTCGACCATAATCCCAGTCACGCTTTTGCTTGGACATGAGGCCACGCATGAGCTTGTTGCGCATGGAGTTCACCTCTCCGGCCATCTCCGCAACCATCTTGTCGTACACCTCTGGCTCGTCATTCTTGAGGTACACTTGAGAGTAGTCTGTGTCGAATGTGCGGTGATGCCATTCATCCTCGGAGTCATAAGGCACGTAGGTGTATGAACCTTCCTTGGTAATCTCACCCTGCTTCCACATCTTCGTGATTACGTCAGACAGTTCGCAATCCCACGGCTCTGGGTCTGCCTCTGGTTCGATGTCGGTAGCACTGTCACCATCACTGGCGTCGCCGACAGTTCCATCGTCCTCAACACCTCCGTCGCCATCTTCATCAGCTCCGTCGTCTGCGCTCCCTTCTTCTGTATCGTGATCGTGATCGGCGTCTGGGTCGGGTCGTCCTTCTCCATCACCTGTATCTTCACCTGTTTTTCCGTCATCTGGCTCTTCCTCCTTGTAGTCTCCGTCGCGCAATGATTTCTCGACCACCTTGGCGAGCGCGATGACGTCCTCGGTAGTTCGACAGTGATCCAATGCGTCGATCCACTTGGGTATCTGACGCTTTAGATCTGGATTGATGAGACCCAAGCACTCGGTGCATGTATCACCGCCGTAAGACTTGCGGCCTTCCCATGTGATAGCCACGGGGCCGACGACCATGTCGTTTGTGGGTATGTCTGGATCCTTGGCCGCCGCCTTGAGGAACTCATTGTTCACTGCGGTAGACGTCGCCTTGAGATTGTGTGCTGCACCGGGATAATCTTCGATGACCCGGCGTTCGAGCCAGACGTCCTCCAAGGCGTTCCACACAGACTTGAGGTACATGTTCTTCTTGCGTCTGCACTGGTTGGCGAAAAGCCTGACCGCCTCATGGTTGGTGTGTCTGACGTGTCCGGCTTCGTGATCCACGTAGCCACGCAAGACGTCCATCTGTTCCTCGGACATGGTGCTGTTGTGGTCGATGGCAGGGAGCTTGATTGTCTCGCCATTGGTTGCGGCTTGGTCGCCCTTGAACTGCACCTTGATGTCATGCTTGCGACCGAACACTGCGGATGACTTGGTCAACTCGTTTACGAATGTTGCTGTTTTCATGATTACCCCCATACTCGCTGTGAAATTGCCTTGAGCACCGCACGGTCGTTGGTCGACGCACGGTCAAGGATTGTGGTTGATATGGCCTCCTCGACCGCTCGCTTCTCGTCGTCGATGAACGAGAGGTATGCACACATGGCTTGGCCAAGTGAGAGGAAACCGCGTGGTGATATTGGTTGCATCACCTTGGATTTGGTGAACGCCTCAAGATGCTCGGTGACGTAGTTGTTCAAGCGATCTGCTTGCTCGTCTGCGAGCTTGGGCAGACGTGACTTGATGAGCTTCAACCGATCAGCAGGTTTGAGGTAGTCGACCTTGACCCACACAGTGAAGCGATCAAGGAACGCCATGGACTGTGGACGTGCGCCCTGATACATGCCAAATTCGTCGCCTTGCCCGACCGTGTTGCCAGTTGCGAACATGCGGAACAGCTTGTGAGGCTTGACCATGCGACCACCATCCTCGGTGAGCATGAGACCGTTACCCTCTGCGGCACGTTGCAAGACGTAAGCGATGTCTGGACGCACGAAGTCTATCTCGTCGAGACAGCCAATGTATGGGCCGGACATCATCTGAGGCAGGATACCGTCGACGAACTTGGACGACGTCACACCACCCTCGTTGGTCAAGACGTCACGACCGATTAGATCCATACGAGTGATTTCACTGTCGAAATTGACACGCATGAACGGCCAGAACAGGTGAGCGGCGACTTGCTCCACGAGTGTCGTCTTGCCCGATCCAGTGTGACCGTGAAGGTAGCATCGTTGGTTGGTCATGATGGCGTAGAGCACACGCAACAACTCGAACGGACGAAAGACGTAGCTCTCGTCTATCTCTGGTACGTGTGGGTGTGGAGCATCCCACTGCCACATGGGGATCTTAAAGCCGAACTGCTTGCGACCACGAGTGAGCTTGAAAGCATCCGCCGCATTGACCGTGATGAGCTTGCCGCTCGGAATTGTGCCATCGTGTGTGGATGGCTCCGACGTCTCCGTGATGGACATTGTCGGTGTTGCATGAGCCTTGGCGACTG
>Ga0163179_10003629_pt1 | contig 10454 bp, 9 predicted proteins | sample AtlANTMetagenome_FD_109643 | JGI IMG/M metagenome (GOLD analysis project Ga0163179, IMG submission 109643) | Marine eukaryotic phytoplankton communities from the Atlantic Ocean - Atlantic ANT 2 Metagenome | ecosystem: Environmental > Aquatic > Marine > Oceanic | place: North Atlantic Ocean... | reverse complement strand
GAGGAGGAGGACGGGGACGACGTCTCGGCGGCCGCGCTCACCCTTGCGCGGGCCCTGGCGAGGGAGATGTCGGGCTTCGGCAAGGAGGGCCTCGAGACGGAGGCGAGCGCGACGGCATCCGCCGCCCTCAAGCTGGCCGAGGCCCTGGGCCACGCCACCACCGCCACCCACTTTGACGCGGCCGCCTCCACCGGCGGCGCATACCCGTCGGTTGGGATGGGCTCGAGCCCCCTGGACAAGGGCAGCGTCCCGGTGACGCCCCCCATGCAGGACAAGGAGAACGAGATGAGCGCCTTCGACCGCCTCCACGTCGCTCTCTCGAGCGCCAAGGCGAACCGCGCCTCCCTGACCGCCCCCGCCCGGTCCTCCACTCACCAGAGCAGCGGTGCCCTGAGGAGAACCTCCTCCGGGCGGAGACGGCCCCTCAGCAGCTCGAAGAAGGCCAACCAGAGCCCGTGGCCCACGCCCCTCGGCAACACGCTCGGCCAGTTCCTCTCCTGGACCTCGGCCACAAAGTCAAAGCCCCGGGCTCCGCCGCAGCAGGAGGATGTAGAGAACAACCTTCCCATCGAGTACTCGCTCACCTCCTGGCAGTAGGTAATCAGATTGATTCAAATTGTAAAACACTTCCATTCCATTCCATTCCCCAAGGGTTCCCCCCCCGAAGGGATTCTCTAAAGGAATGGACCACCGAGGGACTGGATAAACGACAGATGGGAACCTGCGGGAAAGGAATCCTGCAGGAACCGCAAGCGGGAAGGGAATTGTAAAACACCTCCATTCCATTCACTCCGGCAAAGACACAGCACACAAAATAAAGTAAAGTGAGCAATTAAAACAGAAATGAGGTGGTTTTAGCTATTACTCGTCCGCTTCAAATGGTTTCCCAAAACTTCCAATGGACTTGAACTTGGCTTCTATGTAAGCCTTGTAGTTCGGGATGCCCTGAAATTTTCTCTCTTCTCCCGGCTGGACCAATGGCACGATGGTGGCGTCAGCCGAGGGCTCGCAGAAGAATGCCGCGCTCCTCCTCTCCTTGTTGCTGATGTTGGCCACCCTGTGCAACACGCTCACGCACCTCCCATTGCTGAGGCACTCGAGAGCGTCCCCAAAGTTCACAACAAATGCTGGTTCGCCCTCAAAGGGCACCGTGACCCATTCCCTCTCCCCCTCCGGCCTTGTCTTGTACTTGCTGATACGAAAGCCCTCCACACCGTCAGTGAGCAGGAGAGTGGTGAACGCAAAGTCGCAGTGGGCGCCCAGTCCCAAGTGACCCACGGAAGGGTCCCTCACTGTCGGGGGGTAGTGGTTCAAGAGCAGAAAGTCCAGGGGACGTTCGTAGTACTTGTCAAAGTCATTCGCGGGGAGGCCCAGGGACAAGGCCACGACCCGGTGCAGCCTCCTCGAGAGGGCAAAGGCCTTCCCATGGTACGACTCCATCCGCTCCTTGAAGTCAGAAACGTCGAAAGCGGCGGCGGCGGCGGCGGCGGCGCTCAGGTCGTCCAGCCAGAGGTAGTCGTCCTCGTCGCCGGACGTCTCGAGGCCGTGCAGGTCTCCCACCGTCCTCTTCTTCCCGAGCTCGAAGCACTCCCTGAAGCAGGGCTCCGTCTGGAAGCTGGCGTCCACCTTGGTGCCGTCAACCTGGGCGTTCCTGTACCCCATGGGCTCCTGGAGCTTGGACTTTGCCCGGAACCGATCCTTGAGAGAGGCGTCCTGGCGGAAGAAGTCCGAGTGCAGCGCGAGAAAGTTCTCGAGCTCCTCCGCCGGGATGCCCGTTCCCTCGAGCCTGAAGAATCCGACTCCCCTCTCAGCGGCAGCGGCCATCAATCGGGCGCACTCCGCCTCGCCCAGGGAGAGGTCCAAGGTCACCACCGCCTCCTCCGAGGGGGAGTCCACGGCAGACATCCACGCCTCGGTCAGCTCCTCCGATTTAGCGGCAGAGGCAGACGCAGCGATCGGGCAATCGCGGCCTCCTCGCCTCCCCGCCCGCGCTGCTGCCGTCCTGGTCCCCGGTCCTCTCCCGGTCCAGCGATTGCCGAGGACCCGGGGCTTGGGGCATGCTCTCGCGATGATCCTCCTCCTGCTCGCCGAAATCGTTGTCGCCATCGCGCCCCCCTCTCTCAAAGGTGGAGAAGTCGTCGAGTCGTGGGCTTGGCTGTCCCTCTCTTGTCAGCTTTTCAGAGATCCATCTCCCCTCTCTCCCTCTCAGGAAATCGTTTGAGAGGAGGAGCGTTTGAGCCGTTTTCCGGTCGAGGCAACCCCTGAACCCGGCGGGCGTTTCGAAGGCCGAGAGAGACCAGAAGACGGGATGGCGTCCTCGGGGGCCGCGGAGGCGGAGACCCTTCGCGTTCTCGTCTCGGTGAACAAGGCCCTCCAGAACGACCTCGAGGCCAAGCTCGAGGCGGTCCAGAAGGAGAGGGAGGAGAACGCGATGTGGCAGCGCAAGATGAGCCAAATGCAGAAGAGCTTGAACTACAAGGATCAGGTCGCCCAGGGCCTCGAGGTCGTTTGGCACCAGGAGAAGAAGACCCTCGTCGTGCCCAGGGAGGACGGCTGCGTCGGCGTTCCCGCGTCGCGGTACTTTGTCAGCAAGAACGGCACCGTGCCCAAGCCGAACGACGACTCCGTGCTCTTGGCGGACTTTTACCACAGGATGCCCATCCCCTTCGAGCCCAGGCCTTGGGGCGAGGGCGAGAGGGAGAGGCTGAGGAGCTACGTGAAGGAGGTCGTGGTGACCCTGAAGCAGAACAGGGCCCTCGCCAAGCAGGGCGAGCCGAGCACGAGTGACTTTCTGGATCAGAAGGAGAGCTTGCTCCAGGACTGGAAGAGGCAAAGGCAGGCGCTGGAGGATTCCACGAGCCTCCTTTCGGACGAGGACCGGGAACTGCTGAGGGAGGTCGACTGGGACAAGGCCGCCAAGCGCGTCGGGAACGACCGCGACCCGCAGGAGTGCCACTCCCAGTGGACTTACGTGGAGGATCCCTTCATCCCCAAGTGCGAGTTCAGCGTGGCCGAGGGCGAGAAGCTTATGGACATCGCCAAGGACAACGAGATGAGGGACTGGGAGAAGGTCGCGAGGGACCTCGCGGCGGCCGATATCGAGGGATCGGGCGACCCCGAGGCCAGTGGGACGGACGGGACCAAGAGGAAGTTCCGGGCGATCGACTGCTTGACGTACTTTCAGAAGAACAGGAAGAGGCGCCACGTGGTGTGCAAGTGGACGTCGGAGGAGGACGCCGCCCTCGCGGACCAGGCCAAGACGAACGAGGACTGGAACAAGTGGGTCGGCATCGCCGCCACCTTCGAGGGCAAGACCGCCAAGCAGTGCCTCCAGCAGTGGAAGATCCTCAAGGGGCGAGCCCAGCAGCAGCAGCAGCAGGAGGAGGAGGAGGAGCCGAGGACTCCGAAGAAACCGAAGAAGGACAGGAGCGCAGCAGCGCGGGAGCGGAACCCCTGGACCGACGAGGAGGACAAGATCCTCTGCGATGAGGTGAAGGCAAAGGGAAAGAAGTGGTGCGTCGTGGCGCAGGCACTTGCCAACAAGACGGATCGCCAGTGCAGGGAGCGGTTTTTGCTGGTGAACCCCGACCTGAAGAAGGGGGAGTGGTCGAGCGAGGAGATCATGACAATGTACAGGAACGTGTGCGCTTACGCCAATTCTCACGATGGCCACATCAACTGGGACTTTGTGGGCAGACAGATGAACAGAAGCAGCAACCACTGCAGGAAGAGGTGGAACCGCCTCTTTGAGTCCACTTTCACCAAAGTCCTCAGGGACGTGGTCAGGGAGGTTGTGGCCGAGGCCAAGGCGGAGCCTGCCACGTGGAAGAGATCCGACTCGCCGGCACAAGACACCAGCCCGGGAAGGCCGAGGACCAGGAGGCTGGCCAAAGCGCAAAAGGAAAATTGTACCTGAACAAGTCAACAAGTTACATTACAGTACATTACAGTGTTAGATTTCAAGCCAACTTTTAACCAAGTTTCTCAGCAGCAGCAGTACCTGAGCTTCTTCTTCAGGGCCGCCCCCCGCCTCTTTGTCTTGAGCACTCCCATGAGCTCGCAAAAGACGGCCTCCTCCATCCTCCCTATCAGTCTCTGGCTTGCTCGCGGAGGCGGCTTGCAGTGAAAGATGTGGTGCTCCTTCTGACTCATGTCCTCCAGCCTGCCCGTCACGAACATCTCGCACCCCCCAGATCCTCCTCAAAGCTTCCAGGGGCACAAAAAATCGAGGCAGCAGTTACGAGTTCGCGCGCGAGAGAGAGAGAGAGAAGAGAGAGAGAGAGAGAGAGCAGAAGAGACGACATGGAGACGGCGAAGCAGCTTAGACACCAGAAGGAGAAGCTCGGCGAGGCTGAAAGAGAGATCGCGCAACTGAAGCAGGAGCTTCGCGAGCTGCACGGGGTTATGGACGATGTTGCCGGAGGAAAGAAAAGGAAGAGAGCGAGCGAGAGCGAGGAGGGAGGGAAGGTCGCCAGGCTCCCGACGGAGGTTTGGACGATAATCGCGGCGAAGATTGACGAGAAGGACGTTTTGGCCTTCGCGCTGACTTCGAAGCAGCACCGTGAGGCGCAGCAGCAGGCCGGGAGAAAGCTCGTGACGAGGCCATGCTATCAAAAAAGGGAGGGTGGAAGCCATACTGTTAAGTACTTCAGCAGGGACTGGTGCGCTTGGTGGAGCAGGCGATTCAACATGACCGAGACCATGCCCGAGTGCATGAATCGCGTCATCCGGATTGCTGCGTCTTTTGGTTATTTGGACGTGCTGAAGACGTACTGGAGCGACATACCAGAGGACAAGATGCCACTCTTGATGAATGCGAAGACGTGTGCGCGGGCAGCCTTAGGCGGTCACTTGGAGACTCTGCAGTGGCTGAGGAGCCAGGGGTGCCCTTGGAATGTAGACACGTGCGCTTGGGCCGCTGCGCACGGTCATTTAAAATGCTTGCAGTGGGCTCGGAGCGAGGGGTGCCCGTGGTCTGCATTTACAACTCGTGGGGCAGCCCGGCGCGGTCACTTGGAATGCTTGCAGTGGGCGAGAGAGAACGGCTGTCCTTGGGATGCAAACAGGATGTGCAATGTCGCCGCTAAGCATGACCAATTGGCTGTCTTGAAGTGGGTGAGGGAGCAAGGATGTCCTTGGGGCGAGACTGCCACTTTGTACGCAGCGAGAAATGGCCACCTCAACTGCTTTCGATGGCTGATCTACCAAGGCTGCCCCTGGAACCGTGAGTCTTGTCGCTCTAGAGGCTCCAGAAATATCCAGCAATGGATGCGAGAGCAAGAGAATTTGAAATAATTTTGATTGCACAAATTGCTTTCTTGTGCCATCATCCCTGGGACGGCCATCACTGTCCCGATCGAGAGCTGGATAAACAGGGTGGGCACAAAGATGGAGTGGTATAACTGTTCTAGATTACACAAGTGTTACAGTACATTAGTTGGTTCAGACTTTTGGTTTCCCGTTTTTCTCCCCCTTCTTTGCAGCGGCAGCGGCGGCTTTGGCTCTGGTGGCCTGGTTGAGGTGCATGAGCTCCAATTGGTAGGCGTCCATGAGTTCCTCCGTGGCCTCGAGCTTCTTGCAGTTCTGGAACCTCTGCTCCAGGAGCTCCATCTTCTTCCCCATCACGGCGCACTGCTCCTCCGTGTACACCCGCCACTCGCTCCAGAAGGACAGGTCCACCGCACCCTGCCCGCTCCCTTGCGGGCCCCCACCGGTACCGCTGGCGCTGGTGCCAGACCCCCGGCTGGCGCTGGGAGCGGGGAAGTTCTCCTCAAACACGGCGTGGTAGGGGAAGAGCCTGTCGCAAGCGTCCGCGAGGGAGGCGAAGGGTGTCCCGACGTCGGCAGGCTGCAAGCACGCGATCGTGTCCATGATCGCGAGGTGAAGTCCCTTTTGCTGCTTTTGCTTGTGAGGCTGGGCGATGTTGGGGTTGTGCTTGGCAAGGAGAGACTGGTCGCCGGAGGAACCGTTCGCCCCGGCGTGGGCCTTGGGCGTGGACGGATCAGACGGCCCGAGGCCTGTGAGGTTCGCGTACAGGCTTCCCGCCCCTGCGAGGAGACCCTTGTGCCTCTTCTTCGTTTTCGAGCCCGGGGGCCTCCCCCTCCGCTTCTTCACCACCGGCGGGGGTCCGTCGGTACCTGGCGCGGCAGCGGGGGCCGCCGGCTGGGGGGCGGAGGAAGAGGACGGTTTCGTCTTATCCACCGCTGCCTCTGGCGCCGTGCTGGGCTTCGAGGGCGGGTCCCCCGCTGTCATTGTCCTCCTCTCCAACTAGGTAGTGCCCCGCCCGGGGTCCAGGCTCGCGATGCGGACTCGTCTCCCTCCTCCTCTGCAAGTCGACCTCTCTCTCTGCGCGCGCGCGTGCGTCCGCGCGTTCAACCTCTCTCTCTCTCCCTTTCCCTTCTCCTCCTCGGTCGCCCCCTGCTCTCGCTCGAGCCTCAGCTTCTCCTCCTCCGCGGGACCGGCTCTGAGCTTTGAAGTGCGAAGCGAAAAAGCGAGCCACAAAGCCGATGAGGTTGCCGATGAGCAGGGCACACTCGTCGATCTGCAGCAGCACGAGAACGAGGGCGGGAGCGGGAGCGAGAACGAGAACGGCGGCGCCTGCGGCAGCAAGATCTCACGCGGTCGCATCGCGAAGGTTCACGAGAGTGGTCACCGCAATGAGTGGCTACAAGTACGAGTTTGGGAAGGTTTTCGAGTTCGAGCCCGTGGAGGGATCGAAACACGAGGCCAGTGTGATCATGCTCCACGGCTTGGGCGACACGGGAGAGGGTTGGTCCTTCTGCGGAAAGCACATGCAGATGCCCGGCGTAAGGTGGCTCTTTCCAACGGCGCCCACCCGCCCCATTAGCTGCAACATGGGCATGGCCATGCCCGGTTGGTTCGACATCAAGAACTTGCCCCTCGACACCTCAGCCATGGATGACGTCGATCAGGTGAGCCAGGAGCAGGTGAAGAAGCACATGGACGACGACGACGTGGCGGACAGCGTGAACTTCGTCCTGAGCCTCGTGAAGAAGGAGATGGACAAGGGGATCCCTTCGGAGAAGATTGTTTTGGGCGGGTTCTCCCAGGGCGGTCTTGTGGCGGCCAGGGCGGCCCTTGAGTCCACGGCGAACCTCGCCGGCTGCGTCGTCCTCAGCTCGTGGGTGGGTCACTTCAACGCCGTCGATGGCAAGGGCACCGCCCTTCCTTTCTTCATCGGCCACGGCGAGGCGGACCCCATGGTCCCGGTGGCCCTGGGTCACAAGAGCAACGCCTTTCTCAAAAACCTGGGGTACAACGTCACGCTCCGGACCTACAGAGGCATCGGGTGCGTCGAATCTCTCTACATCAATCCATATCCTTGTGCGCGCGTGCGCGCGTGCGCGTGTGCGTGCGTGATGGACCCAAATCGTGCTGACACCTCCCTCTCTCTCTCTCTCTCTGTGTTTCCTTGGTGGTGGTTCTTCTCGAACCGTGCGATGCGCTTGCCAGTCACTCTGCGAGCCCGGAGGAGCTAGACGACGTGAAGGACTTCCTCGGGTCGTGCCTGGCCCCGGCCCTGTCCTTGGAGGAGGCCTCCGCCCTCTCCGCGGGGAAGATCAAGAAGCTCCTGCTCTCAAAGGGCGTGGACATCACCGGGTGCCTGGAGAAGGCAGACCTACTCGAAAAGCTGAAAACCCTCTACTGACTGAATCCAGGCAGGCAGGCAGGCTGGCATCCATCCATCCCTTCTTCCTTCCTAGAAACTTTCGTGTAGTGTACATCATATGAGAAAGGCGGGGTTTTCACGGGTCTCAAACGGATGGATCGATCGATATTTCTGTTTTACAAGTGTTTCTCATTCTCCCTTCCCTCCTACAATCAATTTTTGGGGGCTGATCTACAATTTCTTTGCCTTTCTCTCTACTTGCCCGGCGTGGTGATCTGCACGTAGTCCCTGTTTGTGAACCTCTCGATGCGGTCCCAGGCCTCGGCCAGGATTTCCATGGGCGCTGCGCTGACGATGCGCACGAACCCGGGGGAGCCGAAGAGCGTTCCCGGGAGGCAAAAGACGTTCTCCTCGCTGAGGACGTCCCTCGTCCACGCCTTGTCGTTGCTCCCCGGGACCTTGAAGAAGAGGTACATGGCGCCCTTGGGCTCGGAGGCGCACTCGAGGCCGGGGCAACGCCGGCACCGCTCCATGCAGTACTCGGCGCCGCGGGCCATGGTGGTCCTCAGGTTGGCGTGGTAGGACTTTGGGGTCTTCTCCAAGATGGCGGGACCCGCCGCCTGGACCAGGCTGTTGGGGGTCATCCCGATCTGACAGAGCGCGGCGATGCCCATGGGGATCCCTCCCTGGCTCAGGCTCCCGCTGTCGTCATCGTAGAGGGCCAGCCACCCGATCCTCCACCCGGGGACGAGGAACCTCTTGGACAAAGCGCTGCAGCTGAGGATGGGGGGCCTCTCCCTGCCCAGCCTCGCCGCGGCGACCTCCGCCATGTACTGGAACTCGCCCGAGTAGGTCATGTGCGCGTAGACCTCGTCCGCCACCACGGGGATGCGCTTCCTGTGCGCGAACCTGAGGAGGGCCTCGACGTGGTCCTGGGTGTACGAGTGGGAGGTGGGGTTGCCCGGGTTGCAGACCAGGAGGCAGCACGTGTCCTCGTCGCACTTGGCCTCGAGGTCCTCGAAGGAGGCCTCCCAGCCGGCGTCCGCCCGGAGGGCGTAGGGCCGCGCCTCGGCGTTCGCAAACTCGCAGATGGTGTTGTAGAGGGGGAAGCAAGGGTTGGGGATGAGGACGTTCGACCCCCCCTTGGCGAGGGCGACGAGGGCGAACTGGAGGGCCTGGGAGCACCCGCTCGTCACGAAGATGCTCGACGTCGGGAGGCTCGGCCTAATCTCCTTCGCTATGGCTTCCCTGAAGGCGGGGGACCCGCAAGAGTGCTGGTAGCCGTGGGCCTGCTTCGTCGTGAGCGAGTCCATCGCCTCGACGATGGCCTCGCGGGCCTCCGCGGGCGGGGCCAGGCCGAGGGCCGTGGGGTCGCCCAAGCTCAGGTCCATCCTCGGAAGCCCCTTGTCGTTCTTTCCCGCCTCCTCGAGGAGGGACTCCACGAACTTGCGGATTCTGTTCTTGGGCCGGGCGGCCTGCGGGCTGAGGCTCACCTTGGAGCTGGAGCTCACCATCTTCTCCGTTGGCGTCTGAGAGAGGAGGACAGAGGAGTCGAGTCGAGTCGAGTCGAGTCGGAGTCAGTCCCTTCTTTCCTCTTCTTTCGTTCGTTCGTTCGTTCGTTCGTTCGTTCTCCCCTGCGAGAGCCGAGAGGGGGAAGGTGTTGTATTGCGCTGTGATGTGACAACTCGGCCGGTGCGGCGGATGACGTGGCGGCCATGTGAAATAGAGAGGGGAAATAGAGAGAGGGGGAGCTCACCTCCTTGACGCCGACCATGCCCTATTATTCAGCGACTTCGGTTCGTCTCCTTTGCCGGTTCGTTGGGCGGGAGATCGCTGCTCGTGGCTGCGAATTGCAACCAAAATTGAAATCTTTCTGACCCTATTTCAAATGCGAAGTTTTGGAAAAAGCAAGCTTGTGGGGGTGAGGGCCGAGCGAGAGTTTTATCCAGAAAGAAAAAAGCGGCTGGGCGGCGAGAACGACCCGGACCGGAAGAGAGAGAGCGAGAGCGAGAGCCCTCAGTACTCCCTGGATACGACGACGACGAGATGTCGAGGCTCGTGACGAAGAGATGCGCCGGCACCGCCGCGGGAGCGGGCCTCCCCTCGGTTCACCCGCGCGGGGCGAACTTTGGGCTCGCTCGAACCGCGACGACGACGACGACGACGGGCGTGGTCGCGGGGGAGGGCGCGGCGTCCTGCAGGAGGAGCGTCGTCGCCATGGCGGTGAAGAAGTGGATCAAGCCGGACGTGAACGAGAGCACCGGAAAGGCCGTGAGGACGGAGATGCACGTCAGAGAGGGCGACACCGTCAAGGTCATCTCCGGCAAGGACAAGGGCAAGGTGGGCGAGGTCGTGAAGGTTTACCGCAAGGGCCTCAAGGCCGGGAGGATCCTCGTCGACGACGTGAATCTGGTGAAGAAGGCCCTCAAGCCCAAGACGACCATGGGCGGCGAGGAGGAGAGGGGAAAGGTCATTCTGACCGAGGCCCCCATCCACCACTCGAACGTCATGCTCTACTCCAAGACCAAGCAGGTGGTCAGCAGAGTGGGTCACAAGGTCGAGAACGGCAAGAAGCTCAGGTACCTCGTCAAGACGGGCGAGGTCCTCGCGGAGGTTCCGAGGAAGACGCGGCCCGCCAAGGACGAGGGCGAGGGCGAGGGCGACGCCAAGGAGGAGTAGTGTGTGTCCACCATGTGCGTGTGACACACACAGAGAAGGAGAGAGAGAGAGAGAGAAGGGGAGGAGGAAGGCGGGAAGGGACGGACTGCCCCGGATCGCGCTCCTCGAAGGGCACTGTAAACAAATCGCCGATAGCATTGAATTT
>Ga0163179_10003628_pt1 | contig 10455 bp, 13 predicted proteins | sample AtlANTMetagenome_FD_109643 | JGI IMG/M metagenome (GOLD analysis project Ga0163179, IMG submission 109643) | Marine eukaryotic phytoplankton communities from the Atlantic Ocean - Atlantic ANT 2 Metagenome | ecosystem: Environmental > Aquatic > Marine > Oceanic | place: North Atlantic Ocean... | reverse complement strand
TTTTTTTAATAAATGTAAAGCTAAATGTAGAGCTGATGTACCAGCATTAGTTGTTACTACTTTGTTATTACCAAAGTAATCACCAATCTGTTTTTCAAACTCATCAACTTTAGGTCCTTGTCCTATGTATCCACTATCTAAAACTTCACCAGCTTTATCTTTAGCGGTTGGACTCATAAATACTTTAAATAAAGGAATTGTTTCTTTCATTAATACCATAGTTTATCATCTCTTAAAAGTTGGAATGGTAAATCATTTGATTTATGTACCAAGTGATAGAGGTTTTTTCTTTTTAAAATATTCATAAAATTCTTTTCTGCGAATTCTATATATCCAATCTTTTTGGAATGTTCAATATACTCTGTAAAGATATCTTCAAAAAGTATCTGTGCGTTTTCTTGATTTGAGATACAAATATTATCATCAGTAATCGGCGAGCCACCCCAATGATGATTAGATATATTTATTTTACTCATATCTAATTTATTTAAATCAATATCAATATCAGTTCCCAAATCATATCTACTTCTGATTACACAATCATATTTGTGTCTACTAACTCTTAGTGGTCTGAAGGTTTCTTCCCAACTATAAAACATAGGAAATGTTCTAAAGTTACCCCAAACATCATATTCTTCTAAAGGTCTACTCTTATCATCATTTGGTGATTCTATACCTTCTCTATATTCTGTAAACTTAAATGGTTTTTGAATATGTAGATATTTGTAATTAGGATATATTTCTTCAACCTTTTTATATTCTTCATCTTGCCAACAATGTAAGTATAAATCTACATCGTGATTATCTATAATATATTTCCAATAGTGTTTATAACCTTCCTCAACCTTACGGGCTAATCCCGTTAACATTAACGCTACTTTCATTTTTTATAATTTTTAATGTAATCAGAACAAACTCCATGTGCTTCAGAAATATCATCTTTATGATATTCTGGCATGACTGATATACTATTTTTTACCGGTTGTTTACCAGGATAAACCCATAAATCACCTCTTGATGTTATTGTACAATCATCTGTATTATGGAAAAAGTAATTTAGGTTTACATGCATTTCTAATTGTAGTTCTCTAAGTTTACTTATAGTTTTTAAATCTTTACAATGAATCCATAAATTTAGATATCTATCAGTTAACCATTTTAAATCAATCGGATAAGTAGGTTCATCATGTCCTAAATAAAATGCATCATCATTATTCCACTTTGCTGAACTTAAAACCCATAAATCAACTTCACAATCGTATCCTAAATCTATTGCTTTATCAACATACTCAGGTAGATTTTCATATTGTGGATATTTACCATCTACATTTCCTCTATGTGAAATCAGTCTCATTTATAATTTTCTAAATAGTATTTTAAATCTTCTGGTGTACCTAATCCCCACATCTTAGGAATATCAAAGGTACGAATCTCTTTGTTATCTTCAATTGCTTGATTGAAAACAGGACAAACATAAAACTCATTGTTCACTCTGATATCTTTATCAATCATATCTTCTGCATACTTTACAAAATCAGAACCCTTCTTCCAATAGTAATAACCAACTGTAGCTATATCTGATATTGGATTCTTTTCTGCTACTTCAGTTACCAATCCTGTCTCATTTACCTTAGCAAAACTCCATTTAGGGTGTGTTGCTCTAAATGAGACAATTCCACCATCAGCATTTGTCTCATTCATTTTATATAAAAATTCATTAGAATCCCATTCTACAAACTGGTCTGAGTTAGCGAAGAATAAAGGAGTATCTTTATTAATGTACTCTTTAGCAAGTAATGCAGTACAAGCTGCTCCCTCTGTTAGTTTATCAACTTCTACAATCTTACAATTTGGTGTGATTAGATTTAATAAAGTATCTAAGTTATATTTTTCTCTATGTTCTTTTTGTACAACATAAACATAATTTGCTTTGATGTTTAGATTTTCCACTACCAACTGAATCATAGGTTTACCTTTTACATCAATAAGTGGTTTTGGAAAAGTATATCCAGCTTGTTGGAATCTACTTCCTGCACCAGCCATTGGTATCAATACTGTGAGATTTTCATCTCTCCAAGCTGGTGTTGATTGTTGTTCTCCCATTTCTATTTCTTTTAATTTATTATCTATGTTACTATAATTTGTTTCTTCGGTATTCTTTACTCTTAGTATGTGTGATTTAGAACGAGCTGCTGCGAGTAATCCATATGGTGAATCCTCAACTATCAAAGTTTCTTCAGGTAAACAACTCATCATTGATATTGCTTTCCAATACATCTCTGGATGTGGTTTAGAATTCTTCACATCCTCATTAGATATTACCAAATCCATAAACTCCATAATACCCAATTTTGAAAGTACGGTTAAAACTGTTTTTCTAATTGAGTTTGAACATACTGCAATCTTATAACCCTCACTCACTAAGTTTCCCATACATTGAATTAAATCTCCGTTCGGTTCTAATGCTCTTAACTTTTCTAATGTAAGTTCTTGTTTATGTTCCCAAATATCTCTATGAGAGTCAATTGGTAATCCTTTCTTTTCGGATAACATATCTAACTTCTGAGTAGTTTTTAATCCATCATAAATGGATAAATGTTCATTCCAACTAATAGCATATTTGTTACCCAATGCTTCGTTAAGTGCATCGTAATGGATGTTCTTAGCTTCTACTAATACACCATCCAAATCAAATATGATTAGTTTGATTTTACTCATTGTTTTATGATACCTAATAATTGGTGCTCATTGAATAAAAGATACTTTTCATCTCCCATATCTACTTCATCACCTCCCATATCTTTTGAATACATTACTTTATCACCAACCTTTACAGTCATAGGGATTCTTCCTCCACTTTGTGAGAATATACCAGTACCAACTGATACTACCTCACCATATACTTTCTGTCCTCTTTGTGCACTATCTGCTATGATAATACCACCTTTTGTTTTCATTTCGGATTTTGAGTTTGGCTTTACCAATACTCTATCACCCAATGGTCTAAATTTACCTTCCATGTTTACCTTCATCTAAATGACAAAATAGCCCTTCGCCGTGAGCTACTTTGAATGTTTGTTGTGCCCACCACTTTGAAATGTTACCTTCTAAAGCGATACCTTCACCGGCGAATTGTTTTACTGTTTCTAAGTAAAAATCTTTTTTGTAGAGACAAGGATTGTTTGTCCAATTACCATAACGAGATGTTGTGATAAAATACTCTCCTTCTCTTTTAATATGTTGTGGAAACTTCTCAGCTGGGTTACACCAATGAACCGAATCTAAAAGATGTGGTGATGTAACTTCTATTTCTTTATCATAGTAATCTAATTCTTTACCTTGATACTGAAATGAAAAATGTGGAAAACCAGGATTAGCTCTATGTCTATATCTTACACAACTAAATCCATTTTCTAATAGTTTTATACCACTTAATAATCTAGTTCTTAAAAGTTCCTTATCTTCAATTAATTTCCAATCATGTTCTAATACTAAAACATTATCTGTCTTAGCTTGTTCTGTCAATTCTATAAATGCTTGACCAATACCTATATTATCTTTTTTTGCTATATAAGGAATACCAAAGTGGTCAGCTATTCTTTTATCTTCTTCTGAAAATTCTTGAAATAAAATACATACATCATTTATTTGATGTAAGAATTCTTGTTGAAAGTAAGTGTTTAAAGTGTTGACTAAAGTTTGTCCACTCTTCCAAGATAAAATACCTACACTTATTGGGAGTCTTTCCATTTATTAAATTTTTCTACTATAAAATCAACTCTTTGTTTCTGAGTATGATTTTCTAATACTTTTTTGTAACCATTTTGTGATATTCTATTTCTTTCCTTTTCGTTATCCGAAAACTCATTTATTTTATTTATACAATCAACCATATCATCATAGTAGACAATATCTTCTCCATCTTGAAATAACTCATCTAATTTTTTTGATTCTTTAAGTCTATCAGTAAGAACTAATTTTCCACAAGCCATTCCTTCAAAAATTCTACGAGTTATTTCACCCCACCTTGAGTGTTGTAAAACCATAAGACCTGAATTTAAAAATTGTGTATGTTCTTCTGATTCCATATTATTTTGATTTCCAATACTTCCATTACCATGTACAGTTAAAGTATCTAAAAATTGAGAACCACCGACTCCTCGTGTGGTGACCGCATTGTATCTTAATTCAGTATCTTTTATTGGGAATTGTACTTTAGTATCGGCAAAATGTGTCCACCAATATGCATCAATACCTTTCTTCTTGTATTCTTCTACTGAATCTGCATCAGATGATAATGTTATGTTAAATCTTTTTGATTTAGGAAAGTTATTTTTAAAGTTTTGTGGGTCATCTCCACTCTCTTGTATCCAAAATGCTGATGATAGTTTTTCTTTATCTAATAAAGGTGAATCAAATCTACCCCAATCCATAAATAAAACAATATCAGAATCATCTTTTTGTTCCAACCACTCTTTTATATTGGTATCAAAATATGATTGATTTCTATTTGAACCTATTGATACAATACCTACATCCCAACCTCTTTCCTCGAATTCATATGCTAAAGATAGTGGTGTGGACCACTCTTCATTTTCAAATGCGTATATAAATGTTATTTTCATATTGTATCGTAAAATTCGTTTTGTTGTTCTTGTCTATCAATTTGTTTTGGGTGATACAAACAATACTCTTCTTGTGGTGGAAAATTTGAAACCGTATCGTATCCTGTTATTCTTTCATGTACTTTATTTATCCACATAACATCTTTTGTATTTTTGTAAATACGAGTCTGATAATCAGGAAAATTCACCCATCCTTTTTCATCTACTTTCCATCCCCATTTTTTGATGTGTTCATCTGTTAATCCCTCTACTGTATTTACTCTTGGGAGAAAAATAACATCCACTTCATTAGTTGATAAAATCTCATGTAAATTATCTAACAAATATTCATTTGGTACTTCATCAGCATCAATCTGAAATATATAGTCTCCTTTACAATGTGATTTAAGATTATTTTTGTAAGTTGCAAAATCTTTATTAAGTGAAAATCCAATAACTTTTACAAAATCTTTGTGCATATTTTTCATTATGTTGAGATATTCCATAACTACATCTGTTACTGAACCCTCATCATATTGAATTACAATTTCATCTCCCTCTCTTAACTTTTCTTTAAGAGTATCTACTAAGACTGCTATCTCAGTAATTTCATTACATACCGTTAAACCGTAACTAATCGTTTTCACTTCTATCTTCTTTTATAACTTTTCTAGCTGCAGTTTTCTCACTTAATAGGTTTCCTAACTCTTCAAATTCAAGAACAACTTCACTAACATATTGTATTTGGTCAATAAAGTATGTTCTATAGTTACCTAAACTTCTTGAGTATACTGCTCTATTGTTTTTAATAAATCCTTCAAATAATCTCTTACCCTGTGCATCAAATGATTTTAATAATGATGATAAATCTTTATAATCTTTAGTAATAGGTTTTGATTTATCTCTTAATCTTTTTAGTAAATTAATTAGGAACGGAGGTTTTATATTGTTAATTTTAATACAATGTATTTTTATATTTCCTTTATCAACCACCCTTCCTATTACAAATACATATCTCGCACTAATACCTCTTGCCGTATCACCACCATATCTTACAATTCTGTAGATATTTCCTTGCTTCATTTGGTTTTTAGCAACTCTTCTTTCAGGTTTTAAAAACTCTAAGTATTGATTTATATAATTTGTATTTGCCATTATAACTTTTTGATTTCAGGTAGTTTCAAACTAACAAACTCTGGTAGTTTTACATACTTATCCAAAATTACTTTAAACTTATCATGCATTGATTGTAGTGAAAAGTTTTTCTTTGTATTACCTACCAGACCTTTTGATTTATTAAGATATGTTTTATAATTATTAAATACTTTATCCAACATACCAGCTGCAAAAGAATAATTTACTTGAAACCACTTAGCTTCTTTCATTAAGAATTGGTCAGCAGAACTTTCATGGATATTATCTAAAGCTCCCTCTAAGAAAACTGTATTTTCTTCTGGTAAAAAATCTAAGTGTCCACTCCATTTAGTTACTAAAATTGGCTTACCAGTCAAACTAAATTCACAAAGTGGTCTACCATATCCTTCACCTTTTGTAAATGAAATCATAGCTTTTACTTTTGGATGATGATATAAAGATGACATCTCTTCCTCTGATAAGTCACCAAACAATAAATGTATTGGAGGACATTTATCACCAAACTCAGATGTGATTTCTTTTATCTTAGATGAGATATTTTCTCTATCCATAACAGAAAACCCAGCTGAAGAGGTTTTTAAAATTAAACCTGGTTGTTTTTTCTTTGGTGTATTTTTAAATACAGTACAAAATGTTTTAATCATCATACCAACATCTTTTCTATCTTTACCCAAATCACCTTTTAACCAATGACCTGTAAAAAGATAGTTCCAATCGGAATCTATTCCTTCTAAAACATCAACTTTAGTTTTTGATTTTAGAAATGTTGATAGTTCTACACCTTCGTGTAATACTTCAATTGGAGTTGTTATCTTAAATGTTCTTAAAACTTGACCAGTTCTTGAATCCTTTTCATCGTATGATGTTCCTTCTAAAACCTCTTTAGAAAAAGTTGTTGGAACTATTATTAAATCCATTCTATTACACCCATCAATCCAATCTTTAGGTGCTAATGTTGATTCAATACCAGCAGTAATACCAATACTAAACTTTCCTTTCTTTTGAAATTCGTTAGGTACAGTCATCTGAATGTGAACCTCTGGTTGTTTTGTAACTTGTTTACCAACTGTTGATAATAATTTTTTTCCAAAATCAGTAGTAGGATTTATTTGATTTTGTGGTGTATTACCCCAACGAGTTGGAATAGTAATAATATCAAATTTATCGTACTCAAAAATAGATTTTAAAATATCTCTTGAATGGTCACCATAACCACTTCTTGTAGCTACGGGTGCCTGATATATTAATAATGGTTTACTCATTATGCTAATTTATATAAGTTAAATCGTTTTTTAGGTTTGAAGTTTTTAATAGCAGATTCAATTCCATCTGCCATACATTTGTTTTGGGTGTCAACACCCAATCCTATTTCATTAATAAATGCATTTCTACCAGCTTTACCAGCTTTCTGTCTACCTTTATTACCTTTATCATACCAATATCTAATCGCTTCAGAAGTTTCAGTAACATCTACTTTATCATCAATGATGTAAGGTGTTGGAACTGAACCAGTCATTGTTTGAACTCTACTCCATACAGGTTTTACCCACTCACCATGAGTTACCTTATCTTCCCACTTTCTATAATCGTGAAGTGAACCGATTTCTTTGTAATCATCTGCGGTTAGATACTCACCATCTACTTTGAATCCACATTGGTCTTGTAATCCACCAGTAACATTTACAATGATTGGTGTTTCAGCCATTACTGATTCAGCAGTTGTTAACCCAAACCCTTCGTTACCAGCTATGTTAATTGTACAATCTGATAAATTATAAAGGTAGTTAAGTTGTGTTGCATCAATTCTTGCTTGTGAGAATCTGACATCATAATCTGGACAAATGGCTTCTTTAACTTTTATTAAATCAGTTCCATTTTGGTCCACTGCTGCAGTGTGCATTAGTAGACAACAGTCTTTTCTATCTTTTTCAGGTAATCCATCTACAAACTTCTTATAAGCCCAAATAACATCTGATGGTTGTTTTCTTCTAATATTTCTATTCATCCAAAACAGAACGAATTTGTAATCTTTATCACCCAAAGCTGCTTTTTTGAAATCAGCAGGTACTTCAGTTTTAAAACATTTCTTAGGATTGATACCATGTGGTACATAATCTACTTGCCAATCTTCTAATGGTTTAATTGTTTCTGAGTCTATATTACCAACTCTACTTACGATACCATAAGTTTGTCTTGAGATACATCCCAACCAATCACAACTTTCGTAGTAATCTCTATTATATTTTGGGTCTGGTAAATCATCCCAAATATGATAAAACAGAATCGGAATATTTTCTCTAATTTCCGCTTCCATTTCGTATAACCATCTCCAATATCTTGGGTCTGTAAAGTGAAGTATCGCATCAGGCTGATGTCTCATTATAAGTTGTCTAAGAATGTTTGCATCACCATATCCAGTCCAAGGACATATTTTAAGTGATGCATCAGATATACCAGTTTCTTTTCTAACATCAGCTCCCAAGTCAATTTCTTTTCCTTGTTCGGGATGTTTAACTGCTGCACCTAATTGAACCCAATGGAATTTATCCATAGTTCCAAAAACAAATTCTTTTGATACTGTTGCAATACCAGATGTCATCCTTAAATCATCGGATAACAATAGAATCTTTTTTTTCTTTGCCATTAATTGTTATTTAAATTGTTCGAAATCTTCTTCTTCCATTCCAAAACATTCTCATAGAATCACCTAAGAATTTCTTTCTTTGGGTTCTGTTGTTGAATTCGTTTCGGGCTGAATTTAATTGTGTGTTTCCGTTTTCTTGAGTTCTCTCCATTTTAGTATTGTGAACCACTTACCTCTAAAAGTGTATATTCATTAATTTCTTTTCTAAAATCTTCATCTTCTACATACTTATCAACTGCTCTATTGACAAGTTTTTGTAAAGTGATATCAGATTCAAAAGATAACCTTTTAAATTTTGAATAAACATTTTTAAGGATTTTTACCGTTGTTAATTTTGTTTCTACCATAATCTCTCTATTTGTATATAAGTATATATAAATATAAAGAAATTAGAAAAACATTAAACCCAAGCGGAACAAAGTCCTCTTTGTTTAAATTCACACCAATCACAAGGTTTCCCTTTGTTGGTGAAATAGTTACCATCTAATATATGTTTACCATCATCATCGAACACAGATTCAATAAAATTCATAAACCCACCCCATGCTTTATTGATGGAAGGTTTACCATTAGCTGGTACGAATGATGATATACGAGGAATAGGAAATTCATAATCCTCATTTATTTTTCTTTTAAGTATTTGGAACTCTACTTTAATCTTATCCATAGGTACTCCGTACTTATCTGAATATATCTTTTTGTATAGAAGTATCTGAGCAGTTTTTATCTTATCGGCTTTTTGATATTTGTTCCAACCTCTAGTTGATGTTTTCAAATCAATAATAATAATTGAATTGTCATAGGTATTCCTAAGAACAACATCAACATAACCAATAAAATGTACATTTGGTTTAATCTCAGAATTTAACATCAACTCAATAGCTTCTAACTTTTGATTCTTCTTAGAGTACCATTTAGATAATTTAGATTTGAAGAACTTTAGAATCTGTCTACCATCACCAAAGAACTCTTCTAATTCTATTTGTGTAGTAGGTAATCTATCTCCTTGCTTTTTCTTTTCAGCATTAAATGCTTCTATGAGTTTATCTTTTAATAACAAATCTAAATCAATTGACATAGCTTGTTTCTTTGTTACATTATACATCACATCCAAAAAGTGTTGAATGGTTTCGTGCATTGCAGTACCAAAGATTGTGTGAATGTTACCTGAACTTTCACCTAACTTATCGATATAATTTAGTTTGTATTGTTGTGGACATGAATTCCACATATTGTATTGAGAAAAAGATACTCTACCCATTTAATGATTTATTTACATAGTAAATATACGAAAAATAATTGAAAAATCCAAATTTTTAGACCTTTAATTTTAATTTAGTTATATCTTTTTTATCAACCCCATATTTTTCACAAATATACTTGATGTTTTGTCTACCTTCAGCTGATGAAAATAGTATTTCTATATATTCATTTGATTGATTTTTACTACATTGAAACTCTTGAGTAATCAAATCAACTAACCAATCCTCATACTTCTGAATTTTTTTACCTTTTGTATACTTTAAGAAATGTCTACCTTTTGGTATAATTCCAATATATGTAAGATATAATGCCTCTGGTGGTAATGATTGTGAAAATGGTTGTAACTCTGATATTGTTTCTACCCAATCAGGATTCATTGAAAGAAATCTATGAATCATATAATTACTCCAAGTTTTTTTATCATCATCCGAAAGTGTTTTAAAATACTTTGGATTCTGTTCGTTTGTAATTGCTTTTATATGGTCAAATAATGATTTAGCCATTTTTCTTATCCAATTTTTTCACCTCATCAGGTAACAGTTGCTCGTTTACTTCCCCACATTGACCACATAGATAAACTTCTATTGGTATCATTACATCTTGTGGTGTACCTGCTGCTAGTCTTGAGATTGTTCTAAATTTTGCTCCATTGATAAATACATCATAACCACAATGTTTACACACCATTGGTTTTGAGTTATTCATATCTAATTTTGGTTGTTGAGGTGGTTGGTTTCCCATTCCACCAGCTCCAATAATTTTTGCCATTAAGTTATTTTTATTATTTGT
>Ga0163179_10003627_pt1 | contig 10456 bp, 16 predicted proteins | sample AtlANTMetagenome_FD_109643 | JGI IMG/M metagenome (GOLD analysis project Ga0163179, IMG submission 109643) | Marine eukaryotic phytoplankton communities from the Atlantic Ocean - Atlantic ANT 2 Metagenome | ecosystem: Environmental > Aquatic > Marine > Oceanic | place: North Atlantic Ocean... | reverse complement strand
CTTTCCCTATATAGGGGGGTGTCAGTTAAACTTTTATCGCCGGTTCGATTCCGGCCTGCGAATGGTGAGCGTCCAGATTGTGATTCTGGTTGTTGATGGTTCGAGTCATTGATGACCGACGGGACTCGAACCCGTTGGTCATGATGTTTACCAGCAACAACAGGGGCTGGGGATCGGGTCAAACTTGTGATTTGGGCACTAGGAGAAGTGATCTTCAGGTTATGAGCCTGACGAGCTTGGGCGGAACGGGAGGAAGAAGCGGATTTTGAATCCGCTTCTTTCAGATGGCCGATGACATGCCATAGTCGGACATTTTGGGCATAGCCAGCTGATTTACAGTCAGCTCCGTTTGAGGCATTCGAACCCACAACACTCTGCTTAGAAGGCAGATGCTCTATCCCTTTGAGCGGTTGCCGAAGTGACTCTGACTCACTTTGCCTAGGTTCGGAATTAAGTTGGGCAACCGTGTCCGTCAGGCGGGGATCTGGGTATGGTCGTCTGTGTAGAAAATCACCACATTGAGCTTGGGACTGATCTGAAAATGCCAATTTCCACTGTAAAAGGTGGCGGTTGGAGAGGGATTCGAACCCCCGGTGCGATTGCTCGCTTGGCTGAGGCCGTGGGAAATTGCTCACATGGAGTAGAGCAGAGGACTCATAAGGCTTTGGTCGCTCAGTGCATTTCCTTAGTGAATCGACAAAAGCACTGGATTCGGCTACGTTTTCCCCGTTCCCATTGCCCGGTAGCTCAACGGTAGAGCAGCGGCCTTTTAAGCCGTTGGTCGTGGGTTCGAGTCTACATTTCTTTAATGAATCTAGGAACTGCTCCCTTTTAGAGCGCCTGTCTGTCACGCAAGAGGCCTCGTTTTTGAGTAGCTCAATGGTAGAGCGGTTGGCTGTTAACCAATAGGTCGACCATTGCGAGTTCCCTTTGTTTTCAGCGGTTCTTTCCAATGTTCCTTGAATTGGAACATGCTGTAGGGATGGCCAGCGCTTTTGCGGAATTGTTTCGTAAGTGTATACGGGTACTCCCCGATCCCGGGTCGCGAGATTCGAACTCGCAACCTCTGCACCCCCAGAGCAGCGCGCTATCCTCTCCTCGATCAAATCGCCGCAATGCCTGTCCTTCACATTCCGGGAACGAAACTGCTCCTGCTGCTTCTTATAAAATAGTGGCTCCTTGTCCCAGAGGAGATTGGCTTCCAGCGCTACGATCACTACCCAGCCAGATCCATTAGACTTACTGAGAGTGCGGAACTTCAAATCATTATCCTGCTCGAGGCGCTTCTTGGCCCGGCGGAGTGTCCGGTCACAAACGCCGAATGTCTCCGCGATCCGGTGGAAGTTGATCCTGATCCAAGGGCGCCGGGTGGTCTCGAGGCACTTGATGAGGTAGGCGCGCAACCGAAGATGAGTAGGACATTTCTTTTGCCTACAAAGCCTCAGTTGCACCGGTTTTTTGACAGCGCATTTCATGTGAAGACACGGGTCTCCGTCGCGCTGACTGGGAATTAGAAGAAAATCTGCAAGGTTTTTACTTGCGACCTCTACGGTTGCCGCCGTAGGCTTCTGGCCAACGCGAAAGTAACAGCGCGAACTTTGCCGAGGACGCGCAGAATTTTAAAGCCCAATCTACAACAGGTTGGGCTTTTTTCTGTCTGGGGGTGCTACGGGTAGTGGTTACTTGCCCGGTTTCTTTGTGATGAAGGCGATAAAATCTTGGAATATCTCGGGGCCGGTTTTCCCAGTCTTCTTAGCATAGGCTTCTAGAAGAGCCTTCTCTTCTTTCCAGATCCAAAATTGAATCTTTGTTCTATCTGGGTGGCGTTGGGTAGGCATTTACTTTTCAAGTTTCTGTATGCGGCGCTGTCGCTCTGATTTTTTTACGAGATCTAAGATCATTTCAGAGACAAGCACGCCTCTGGTGCGAGCTTCCTTTTTTATCAATTGGAGATCTTCCTCCAACATCCAAGTACGCAGCTGCTTTTTTTTAGGGTCTCTTTTGTTGGGCATTTTTCTCGTAATGATTCAGCATTTTCATAACCAGCTGGTTAACTGGGATGCCTTCTTGTTTAGCTAGCTCTTTAATTTTTTTGAGATCGTTCTGGTGCACCCAAGCACGTAGCTCTTTTTTGTCTGGATCACGTTGGTTAGGCATTACTCCTCCAGTATCCGTTTTTGCTCCCGCTTGGGTTTAGCTAGGAAATCAGCGATCAGTTTCTCGACCAGCGCAGACATGGTTGTCCCATGAGCTTTCGCGGTAGCCCTCAAGGTGTCCATGTCATCCTCCCTCCGCCAAACGGTTAGCTGCCTTTTGTTTTCGTCTCTTTGATTGGGCATTGATAGCTACTTCTCCAGCTTCCTTAGTTCAGCTAGCTGATCCGACCAATACTTTTGGCTTCTTTCTAATTTGGAGATCGCTTTTTCAACGGTGTTAGCTGCTGTGGATAAGGCTTCCGCGGTGACTAGTGATGCTGTCTCCTCACCTAGTCCCTCTTTCGAAATTCCATTCTTAAGTTGGGCCCTTGCGGCGTACTCCATCCATTGATTAATGGTCATCTCTTCTGATTCAGCTGCTTTTCCAATTAATGAATAAAGCGTATCTGTACATCTGAATGCGCGATTAGTTTTTTTAGATGTTGGCATTATTCCTACCGTATCTTGCTTAAAAGCTTACGCTGTTCGTTTTCCGGTTGCTTGCAAAATTCTGACACCATTGCCACAAGCAAATCCGACATCGTAACGTCTAGATCGACTGCTGCTTCTCTGAATGCTTTTTTGATATCTCTGTGGATGTATGCGGAGATGAGCTCTTTATACGGATCGCGTTGGCTGGACATAGTTCTAATTGGCCTTTTCTAAACTATTGATCAGTTCTTCGATCACTTCGGCTTTGGTCTTATTCGTGGCTCCGCAATAATTTTCCAGAATCTCCATATTGGATACCCATGCGCTTAGGTGCTTCTTCCCCTTCTTTCTCTGATTCGGCATTCGGGAATTCTACCGGCTCGATCCCCTTCCGAAAAGTTGGAGATGATCAGCAAACCCGGAAAATCCCGGGCTCGAAAAGGCCTCATATCGAAAATATGGAGCAAGAAATCCCCGGGGGAACCGGAATCCGGAGGAAAACAAATATAACAATAGGTCGAGCCGGCCCCTACCTAGGGTTACGCCAGGCCATCGACCTTCGGTCGAAGTCCTGTCGGGAGGGGCCTACTTTCCCTTGGCCCAACCAGCCACCTTCGATGCCCTGCTCACCCCAGATTTTTTCTTGGGAGAGGACTTTTTATTCGTGGCGCTTTTACTTTTTGTTGTGCGCTTTGGATCGGTGATCGGAGGTGAATCATCCGGCTTTTGTTGGTGCCGAGTGGCCCGGCCATCGTCTTTGTTGTGTACGTTCTTGATATAATCGACGATTTTCTCACCATCCTCCTTTAGGTCGAAAGTCGAAATCAGCGCATTAATGATTGGAGCAGCATATAAAATTTTCTTTCCGTACAGAGGTTTTAGCTGATCTGCGATGCAGTCATCGTCCATGATTACGCGATCATACAACTCAGAAGTAATACTGACTGATGTGGTTTTTTTCTTAGGCTTATCGTCTGCCATGGCTGCGGTTAGTTTATGCTGGTTTGCGGTCTTACCGCAAGTACTAGGCTAGTTGTGAAGAGACTTAACAACTGCATTAACCTCGTTTTTTGCGTCTGCGGTTAGAGCCCTCCAACCATCTGTAGTTGCCTCGCGGTAACAGTTTCTATCGTGAATGATGGGCTTCATTCGCTTGATCGGAAATATCTTCGAGACTTCATCCACGGTCTTGGACAAGCCGGTGCCCTTCTTCACCCGGGTAAACAGAAGTCTGGCCTTCTTCTTCAGGGCTGGCGTGGTCAATAGATTCTCAATCGTCAATCGAGTAGCATGTATATCCATCGGTGAATCCGAAGTAACGACCAAAACCCGGTCAGCCTTCTTCACCTCCTTCTTCACCGCCTCCTTCGCGTTGACTACTGGCGGGGTGTCTACCCAGACAATATCGTACTTTCCGCCCTTGCGGTACTTCTCCACTTGAGGAATTGGTTTTCCCTCTCTCTCGAAATAATCGATCCAGTTTGAAGCTGAACCTTGCGGGTCTAAGTCAATCACCCCGGATTCGATGTCTGTTCCCTCGAATGCCATGGCCAGAAGCATGGTGACGGTGGTTTTGCCCGTACCCCCCTTGGCTGAGACGATCACAATTTTTCTCATGGTGAAGCGACGCTATCAGTTCATCATAATCTAAAGCAATTAATATAAGAATTAGTATAGTAAGTACTACTTACTTGTTTGCGTTCTTCCGGTATGTTTAATAAAACATCAATACATTCGTGCCCTTAATAACCTCTTTGTCCCAATCGTAGGAATATGTGCTGTTAGATTCGTCGTCGTGAATTGCCTCGTGTCTATCAGCAATAACAGTCCATCCCAATTCGGATTGTTGCAGAACAGGTGTTTTGTTGAGGTTGGGACCTCCGACTTGATGCACATTTTTCGTTTGTTCCATAATTCTTCAATCGTGAAGGTGGTCACCGTCCAATACGGGTACTTCACCTCATAGGGTACTTTACACTTTTTGTAGACGTAATCCTGCGATGCTTCTACCGACGAAATATCCAAGATACGTCTATCTAAATACAATCGTAAGCATTCGTGGTTGCCTTTTCCAAATTCTTCGCGATATCGCCGTAATTGGTCTATTCGAATATAACCTAAATCATTGGCGGTAGCGCCGGTCTGGTCGAATAGGTTTTGGGCGTGGTGAGTTGAATAACAGGTCTTGAATTCACCGGCCACCGATGGGCAAGTGACAGATCGGACATCTTCCGCGAATCGGTTAACCCCATTCGTTAATGTACCCGGGAACATCAGCCCGACTTCTTCGTAAATTCTAATGGTGTCCAATTCGTCATCCTTCCACTTGGACATTCGTTCTGATCTTGGATCTTCCATGACACCATTTCTTACACATTTTTTTTGGGATAATCCCAATAAAGTGCCTAAGCGGAATTGGGGAAGTGTATCATCTAATATGAATTACTTTTCCAAGGACGAGAAACTAGCGGTTACCCAACTAGCTAACCGGGTAGCATCTTCCCCGGGTGGGGAATGGAGGGACTGGGATTTTCGGCAGATACTGGACCCTGATCGGAAGACCTTCGCATACGACGACACCTACTTTCACCGGCTGCCGCACCACCGGGCAGGACGATCTGTGATCCGCCGTATCGACGACTACGAGAAGTTCGTTTTGTTCAGGGAATTGCTCCGTGATTTCCCGCCATTCATCACCGTAGAAAATTACGGTGGCAGCATTCCCGGGGATGTTGAATGTGGTTGGATCAACGCAATCGAGAATGCCTCTTGCGAGGTCGGAATTACCTGCTCACGCGGCTTTGGTTGGCAGAATATGCCAACACCCTCCAAGCGCATGGCCAAGCGCATAGGACTGCTTAAAATGGTTTGTGTTGAGTCAGGAGTTTTTGGCGAATTGATGGACAATTGGGAATATGAGGAGGGCCAGACCAAGGTCATGAAAATCCTATACCTGCACAATCCGAATGCGATTGCCCCTGCTAAGGTCAGGTCTTTCGTGTCCCGAATGATGGAGGTGCTTATAGACCGATGTGGGTACGATTTTGTTTGTGGGCACCCCGCCACAACCGAAACCCCGGAACATCCAAATAACTCAGCCACCGAGAAAAGGTTCAAGAAGTGGGGAGAATTCCATCTTCGTGTCGATGATCGTGTCGAGGAGTTCTCAATTTCGAGACTGGCCCGGTACTGGCAGATCAATGGGCAGTTTCAAATAATACCCAGCCCCGAAAATGATGGATGTCTGGCTCTGGCCTACTGGTCAGACAAGTTCAACGATCAGCTACATGAGACCGATCCATCCGTCTGGAAACAGGTTAAGGATATAAACGAGGCTCTGGCTTCGAAGGTCGACCTTCGGTCGACCAGGGTTTACTCGAGCCTCATAAATTAGATGGGAATTGTGTGGCCTACTAGCGGGATTCCAACTGATGAATCCGTGAAACATTCTGTTCCGCCAACAACTGAAGTCCGGCAAGTTTTTGAAGTGCCCATCCTTGGAAGATGAGGTTCGAATCTGTCATTGTTGGGTTTTCCCTGATGAACTCATCCCGGTGTTCCTTGAACTCCTTGGACAATTCCTTGGAGCGGCTATTAACCGCGGCACCTATGAAATCGATTGGTTGGTCTGGCATATCCGCAAGTTGTACCAACGGATGGAATGCTGGCAAATAAAAACCCCGCCAGCCGAAGCCAACGGGGTTCACTGAAACCAAGATGATTATTTTGAATGCCGGTTAAGCGGAAGGATGACCATATTGCGTGGATATAAGCCTAGGGTAACCGCGCATTGATCCTAAAAGCCCCGGCCCGGCAACTTTCGACTAATGGGGTAGGGGGGTGCATTGTAATTTTAATTAATAGATTAAGTAGAAACTGATAATATCTTCTTCTTTAGTCTGTTACTCATTTTCCAATTACTTCTGCCTACTGAATCTAATCCAACTCCACTTAAAGACTCATCTTCAAGCGGATCATCTAAGGCTAAATAGGATCTAACCCCTAGCTGACTATCGTATAAACGTACATCCGTATCCATATCGGCAAAGGGTAAGGCAGGGTAGTCATCATAAAATAAATAATCTAAATAAGGATCATCTAACCTGTTTTTTTTCTGATCTACCCCCTGTAATTTTAAGTCACTTAATTTATTCTCTGCCGCTTGTTTCAAGTCTAGCGGCTTCCTTTTCTTAAATCCTTCACCAAATAAAATATGTAAATGGCGTTTTCGTTGTTTGTTGTCACCCTCAACTTTTACAAACCATTCTCCCTTACTGCGGCGCTCCAAACCCCTCACGAAATCGTAATACAATCCCATAATCCTTGAGGCGGATACCGAGCAATAAAACGTAATTGAAATAAATATCTTAAAGAAATTGTACCTCTCCAATCTGTTAAATAATGCTAAATCCCTATGTGTTTTCATTATGCTTTCTTGCTGTTGTGCGTTCTTGCGGTAAATACTAGCTAATATTCAACTCTAACTAGCCGCGGCTGTCTGGCCCAAGTCCCGTTAGTTTTCTAGGCTGTCATCAGCCCTAAATAAAATCTCTACTAACGTCGGAGCGGCTGATCCCGTTCTCTGCGGCCCAACTTGCCTGAAACGTGATCTCTCCTTTGTTGTGCTGTTCGATCAGGAACTCCCGCATTGCTGAGAGTTTACCCCTCATGTCGTGAGGTACGTACCCCTTGCCGTTTTTCATTTTGGCTGCGAGAAGCTCTGTATACGTATGCCGAAGCCAGACAAGGCCACGGTGCAATACGAATGCAATTTCACGGTCTTCGGAGGACATCGATGCGGCGTCATGGTTAGAGCCCTTGCAACCGAGCCAGCCCTCGTATCTGTCGCAGAACCAAGCAAGGTCTTCGTCAAAATGGCGCCGAGCCCTGCGTTTTGTCGGTTCGTGAAACTTGCGACGATTATCGATGTACTCTACGGCCCACGCCTCCTTGAATTGATCAGGTAAATCAAACTCCATTTCATATAAATACACATAAATACCCTAAACGGGATTGTGTTTCTTTTTGCAGCTACAAGGGGGGAAGAAACCTTAAGGTAGTGCCATTGGTATATGTGCAACCTCCATATCGTGCCTCTTGCACCAAACCTGAACTCCAATATCCGTCAATCCAACCTCTATGCTTTGGTACTCCTGCGCAGTAATACCATCTGGAATACCGTCGCCACGTCTGAGTTCTTTCATGCATTCAGCACAATGCATGTAGCCTTTAATCTGATTTTCTTTGTTTCTCATATCTCTTTTTGTTCAGAGTGGATTTTTTTCGGTGTGATTGGTCCGGCTCCGGTAAGTCGGACACAAATGAAAACTCATACTGAACCAGATCAGGGCCGTGTTTTTGTGGTATCTTATAGGATGGAAGATCTCCAGAGGTGGCTTCGGTAGATGGTTTCATGCGTCTGCGATATCGACATGATCCTCCAGATCAATGAGAACAGACTCAATGCCCCCATCTTCACCGACGATGCCCCAGATCTGGAGTATCCCATCACCGGATATTGTTGGGATCGCGTATCCAAGGCCGGTAGCACCAGACCGTTCCATTTCAACCTCCTCTTCACAGAAACATACTGGGCCAATAACCTCTCCCTCGGGTAAATCGCAGGCTTCACAAACCCCAGCTACGGAATACGAATAAGGTTTCTGCATTTCATTCCATCCAAGCCCCTTCCATTCAGAGAGGTGACTTGGGTCCCCAATCATTAATTGTCCTGCCTTCACCACGATCCGACCCAGCGCAATGCAGTTTTTCTTCTCGGTCACTATGCACCTCCTTTCGAGTTGATTGCCGCGTTGAAAATCACCCCCCGCAAGCGGTTAGGTGCCAATGAATATGAGATCTGTAAAAGATTCATCCCCCCAGCATGAACCTCTCCTGCCGGGCCGCGAGATAGTTTTATTCACAATGGGCCAATGGCCCGCTTGGCCAAGGCGATAGATATAAATAAAGCCCCAAAATTAGGGGCTTTGGTTTCGCCTGGACATTCGACCTGCGGTCGAAGTCCAGTCTTCCTTTCAATGTTAGGCGAGGGGCCGGTGGCGTCGTCTATCTTCTGGTCGTGGCACTAGCCGCAAACTAACTGACGAAGCAATCGGCGCTGAATAGGTTTTCCATTTTCATTCGCGTAACCTTCAGCAAATAAAATTTTAGATACTTTATCCCAGCTCAATCTCTTCTTTTGTTTTGGCTTTCTACGTAGTTTTTTAATTCTAGTTAATATATCAGAATTCAAATACTTCTTCTTCCTACCCTCGCATCTCTTACCCAATTCTCTGCTTTTTGCGTCTCTTCCTGATTTTAATTTAGCTACTAAAGCCCTTTTCTCTAGTTGAGCGAAAACTCCCTGCATCTGGGTAAGGGCTACCATCATAGGATCTTTGGATTCGGTCAGGGATCGTCCTGTGCTTGCATCAATGCATTCAATTCCTAGCTGGTTAAATTTAGCTAGCAGCGCCATCTGACAGGATAGCTCCCTTGATAGGCGCGAAGGATCTGAAACGACAATGGTGTCCTCGGTAGATACTGATGCCAGCAAATCGGTCAGCCCGGGCCGGTTCTCCTCGGTCCCGGTGAACACCTCCTTGGTCTCCGTTGCTATCTTAATGCCGCTACGTTTGGCCCAAGCCTTTACGGCAGTTGCTTGGCGGTTCCATGTATCCCCATCGGCATTGGTGCTGGTGGAGCAGCGGTAGTAGGCGTGGCATTTTTTCATCTCTGAAGAAAATAGAGCCTCCCGGGATTAAATCCCGGAGAGGCGGATGACGTTCTCGAATCGGAAGCGCTTCCAGTCGCCGTTGATGTCCTTGCCGGTCAGGCCAGCGACTCTCTCTCCGTTCTTGAAGTTGGAGAATGTCCCCATCGACTCAGCGTTCATCACGTAGCAGTAGCTAGCGTCGTTCATGTTGAGTGATCCCTCATGGTTCGAGGGCTGGTAATATACTGTGCAAGTCCTCATGACGGAGAAAAGTAAACACTACTTGCGTTCTTACCGCAAGTACAAAACAAAAGAAAATGAAACTTTTTCTTCAGATACTTGTCCCGTTTTCGACTGAGGAAGGGTGTTTAATCCTTAGATATTAGTAGCTTAAGCCACTTTTTAATTTCGCTCTTTTTCTAGCTGCCTCAACAGGATCGCTTTGCCTATAGCGACGGTATGGCTCATCTCGAATTTTAGCCGGGGATTACCCTCGTTGAGACCGACATCGGTAGCCATGCCGTGAGATTCGTGGAGGGCGTCATCAAATGCCTTGTCGATGGTCTTCGCGTCGAATCCGGCCAAGAATCCAGCCAGCCAGAGCGACTTTGCGACCTCGGGCTGATCCTTGATCTTGCAATTGTCCCAAATCGACCACGTGCAACCGCTCCGGGCATGGAAATACGCGAGCCGGATCTGCTTCCTCGTGGCCAGTCGCCTCAACTCAGTGCCGCTAGCAGCCAAAATCCAGCGCCTTGAGCGCTGGGATCTGGTTTTTACTGCTGTAGTCCCTACGGGACTTCTTTCCCTATATAGGGGGGTGTCAGTTAAACTTTTATCGCCGGTTCGATTCCGGCCTGCGAATGGTGAGCGTCCAGATTGTGACTCTGGTTGTTGATGGTTCGAGTCATTGATGACCTGCGGGACTCGAACCCGTTGGTCATGATGTTTACCAGCAACAACAGGGGCTGGGGATCGGGTCAAATTTGTGATTTGGGCACTAGGGGGATTGGCGGGGCGATGTACACCTACTACGAGACGCTTGGCTGGCTTTCGGTTGACGGATGTTCTCGGCAATTCTTGGCTAAGCTGTTTATCAGCGACAACAGGGGCT
>Ga0163179_10003625_pt1 | contig 10460 bp, 4 predicted proteins | sample AtlANTMetagenome_FD_109643 | JGI IMG/M metagenome (GOLD analysis project Ga0163179, IMG submission 109643) | Marine eukaryotic phytoplankton communities from the Atlantic Ocean - Atlantic ANT 2 Metagenome | ecosystem: Environmental > Aquatic > Marine > Oceanic | place: North Atlantic Ocean... | reverse complement strand
TAAGTACACCTGAACCATTAGTTTGTAAGTAATACCCATTAGTTATAGCCCCAGGTAGTGTATAAGTTAAATCGCCGGATAAAGCTGCTGGAGCTTGAACAGTAATAGCACTAGTACCATTAGCGGTAGCTTCTAAAAGTTTTAGTCCACCTTGATCTTTTAGTTGTAGTTCATCTAATCGTTTATCAGCATCAACTAGTATAGCGCTGCTTGCAGTTAGAGTTCCAGCAGTATGATCAAGCATATCAGTAAAATGTGCTCCTCCAACGATTTCTGGAGTATTACCGCCACCACTAACGTTTCCTATAGCTAGTTTTTTACCGTAAGTACCACCTGTACCATATGCATAAAATAGCTCACCTTGTGGAACACTCGTAGGTTTTCCATTTCCTGTGCTTCTTCTAATTTGAATTGTTTGAGCCATTTATAAAACTCCGAATTATCCCTAATAGGATCCTGCGTCTATTGTGTCAGAATCGCCGCCAGCTGCGCCCACTATTATGGGAACCCACTGAAAAGTGCCTGAGCTCGTTTCTCTATAGACTTTAAATTGTTCATCATCTGTATCGTACCACGTGTCTCCTTCTTGAATATTTGATCCAGTAGGAGCGGAGGGACCGCGAAAATCTTGGTCTGCTAATTGTTCTAATGCTGCTTGTACATTAGTAGCAGTTATTGTCTTATAAGGGGTAACAACAGAATTAGCTGCTTGTTGGTATTGAAACCCCACAGCAAAGTTGTTTACACTTACGCTAGTTATAGTATCGACTAAGGTAACGCCAATACTATTATTATTTGTTACAGATACATTAGTAACTTCTTCTGTAATTGCAACCCTTGTTCCGGAAGAATCTGGCACTACCTTGTTACCTCTGGATTAATAGTAACACTTCCTTGAATTAATCTTTTTACTGTTGCATCACCCGAAGTATGAATTTCCAAATCATATACATACCTACCCGCAGAAATACCAGAAGTAGTAGAAGATGACAGTTCCATTTTCATTGTACCGGCAGAAGCATTAACTACGCTTACAGCAAAGCTTGCCGTCGCACTAGAGGAAGCATGAGTTGAGCGCATCTGAGCCCTGCCTGAGTAGCCAGTAAGATTCTTAGCTGATCCTGCCTCTGTAATTGTTAAGTCAATGGCAAAGTCGGAGCCTTGGTCGATGACTAAGTCATATGTAGCTGCTGTCATGTGTATTCTCCATTCTAGAATTATATCTCAAAGGACATATTTAGTCAAGTTTTATTTTTGGGGTGGTTACTATCATAGCTTACCAATTCTGACTCGGACAACGCCTGCGTCTCGTATTTCGATAACATTGTTGTTATTCGTTGTATCAAGAAGAATAGAATTACTTACTCGATAGGAGCCAGTAGCATTTAGAGTACTAACATTACTCGTAGTAAATGTTAAAGCTCCAGAAGTTAAAACTATTTTTCCTGCAGTCACAGCAGTTCCACTTGCGGGAATAGTAATAAACTCGCTTTTCTCTGCGGCGGTAAGAGATTCAACATCACCTATATTTGCTGAAGTTATATTCAATGCATCTGCAGTAAGTGTTGCAGCCCCTGTTAGGTTAGTTCCATCAGGCATAGTGATACCTGAAACATAGTTTCCAGTCGTATTTGTTCCAAGTACCACAGTATTTAATAAAGCTACAGACCCAAGATCTCCTACATCACCAGATGTAATACTAAGACCTCCTGCTGTAATACTTACGGCTCCTGTTGATCCATTCACGCTTTGAACTGGAGCTTGTCCTGCTATATAATTATTATTAACTGTGCTTCCACCAATTTTAAAAGTTCCATCAAATATTAAACTTCCTGCACTCGCGTCAAACTTTAAATTTCCTCCGCTTCCTCCTACTGAAAAGTCTCCCGACCCGTCCATATAGAATCCAGCACTTGCATCATCTATACCATCAGTTTTTGCAAAGCTATAAAACTTTGAATTGGCATCACTACTACTTGTACCAAGCGACATTATACTATTAACCTGTAATCCATTGGTTATTGCGGCATTTGAGACTAATTTGTTTGCAGACAGCGTTCCATCAACAATCATGGATCCGTTAACTTCACTAACTACTACTGTGCTCCAATTTGAGGGGGATACTCCTGATGAATTAGTTGTAGCAGCTCCAGTATAAATACGGGTTGCAACAGTATTTCCATTTTTAATAGTAATTCTATCATTAGGAACTAATCTTATTGCTCCTGCATTATTATAGGTTCCTCCATCTTCTGGTATAGTACCATCCGCGATAACTAGTGCGGCTACTCCTGTTGCAGTAGTGGAACTAACCAAACCATCTCCACTTGTATCTGCCCAGTTAGCCGCATAAGTGGAGTTTATATAAGTTTTTGTAATACCATTTCTGGTTGACATAGTAATTTTACTAAGCCTAATTTCATGCATTGATAAAGTAGCACCAGAATTACCATTATCGGTAATTGTTACAACAATAGTAGCTTGAATAGAGGTAGGAGTATCAATAATGTCTGCAGTTGCATCAATAGTAAGTTGAGCCTGAATACTACCATTATAGTTAACTGCAGTAATGTTAACCTCTGATGTTTGTACACCTCCTGAGGCTACCACAGTAACACCATAGCTATTATTATCATATGGGGAGCTTGCATCAAAAGTTAAACGAGTACCATTTTTATGTATATAAAAAACCGTGTCCCAATTATTAGCTAAAACATTTCCATCAGAATCCATAAGGAAAGTGTGGCTAGCATTAGAAGCTGTAGAAATTATTCCATCACTATCGGAAGCTTCTTTAGTTGAAAAATCATATGCTATATTACTCCAAGCATTAGGAGCAATAGTAATAGAATCAGTATATCCTTGGGCGGTACCTTTAACATAATAAATAGCCTGATTAGACCCCTGAACTGGTGGATTTATATACCACCCTGAAGTAGCTCCAGTAGTTAATTTAATTTGATCAGAGGTTATATCACTACCAGCAGGGGCTCCAGTAACAGCTGCCGAAGTAAAGTTATATGTAACATTCGGGAAGTTTGACATAGATCCAGGCAAAGTTGATCCCGTAGGTTTACTAGTAGCGACATAATATAGCTCTACTGGATGTGAGTTTTTTACACCCGACGGAGTAACAACAACGGATTGTCCTCCAGAAGGAATTATAGCAGACTGAATAAGCTTTCCTGCTGAAGGAGCACTTGCTCTAATTACTGTATGTTTAACCCAATAATAATATGTTGTATCTGCAGTATGTTCTTGAAGCGTATCTTTATATGTAGTTTGATCACTGCTTGTCTCAAACACTACTTCAGCATTTGCAACCTGATTAGACGTTCCTCTTAAAACGAGAGTTTTCCACCTAGAAGTTGCTTTAAGAGCATTTGCCCAGCTTAAGTTCGCTTCATTTACTCCACCCGCTACAGTTAGCGCTGAAGGAGGGGATATGACTGTAGTGGCTGGGGGTCCAGGAGGATTACCTATCTCACCATCACCGATCTTAGGCGTAATCTTATATGCGTCATCATCATGCTCTATTGCAGTTATTTGAGTCAAACAATCTGCAGTATAATTTAAATTTGTTATTCTAAAGACTTTTTCGTCAAACCCGAATCGAGGATAAGTTACTTTTATAAGAGTCCCTGCTAGTAGCAGTACTCCCTGCGGACCTATCTTAAAATTAATCTTTTTATTTGATCGTGACTGTACCAAATACTGTTCGGCATTTATACGCGCATTAAAATAGTTAGAAATTAAAGGAGTTTTAATATCTTTTTTCTTAGGTACTCCTCTATCTTCTTTTAAATATTTGGAATTAAAAAAGGTAACCGAGCGCTTATCATATCGTATTGCAGGATCAGGAATATCTACACTAACACTATTTGCTGATCCTTTTAGACCGGCATCATCAACACTAAGTGCCCCTATAATCTCGCTTTCATCGATTTTTCTAACGTCATTTGCGGTGAAAGACGCGTTATCAATTCCTTTCTCTACTGCTAAATTGTACTTACCATTAGAATATCTTAAAATACCATTAAAGTGTTTAAGTAAGCTATTAACATTATCAAAGACTGGATTTTCAGTACGTAAAACAGTATTACACTGGTGTCTAGTTACTTCATCTTGATCCGGCCATTGCCAACCTATATATCTCCAATATTTTACTTGATCGCAGTCATATAAACTATATCCACTATCTGTAGGCTCGTTTGTTTCAGAATTCCATCCTTTTACTATCGGATTACCATCGGCCGATACTTGATTTCTTGCTGCCCAAGTCTTAGCGGAATACTGAACCTTAGCGTAAATACTGGAAGCAGTACCGTCCCCCGATACTTTATCAAGTTTTGGTCCAAAGGTACCGGACGCAGCAGAAAAAACATCCATACCGTGGCTTAGAGTATTTATAGTATAAGAAGTTTTACCTGCAGGTACTTGATGAAGTACATATTTTTCAGTAGTACCATCAGGAAGACTTAAGTTAGGGTGGTATCTCCATATTAACTGGCCTTCTGTAAAGGTTTTCCATGTCTCAAATTTAGTTGCAATTTTTCCAATACAGTCTGTAAAAACAATTTCAGTAGAACCAGTAGCTCCTGTAACTCTTGGAGTTATACTTTTTATGGTTCCTTGCCAATAAATTTTCTTACTACTATCAGCTAGTGTGGGTTCGAACTTAAAAACATCCCCTACTGCTATTCCCGTAATAGGGGTTATCATCATGGTAATATCAGAACGAGTATCACAAAAGCGTGCAGCCTCCCTAAAGGAGTCTAAATCTATGTCATCTTCTAAATCTAAATCCCTACCAAAAGTGGGACTTATTAAATAATCTAAAAGCTGGATAGCGGGATTTATGGAAATCTTCCCATCACCTTCTGATAAAATTGAATAAGTATCACCAGCATCTGGAATAAAGTCTCCAGTACCGGGCTGGTAAAGTGTGACATTACCTGCAGCACTTGCTGCATGCCTTATGGGGACACTAGACGATAGAGAAATTTCTTCACTATAGGTAATTGTCCTAGCAGCAACATTAACGGAATTAATTTTTGTACCCGCTGTAATATCATGATGGGTAACAAACGGAGACCACTCTGTAGGCCACACTGTTTTATTATTAGGAGAGTCTATTTGTGCTTTTATAGCTGTTAGAGCTGTAGTTGTAGCCGCAGTATTTGCAAAAGTAATAACAGTCCCTTTATTTTGCCCAGCTAACGCAATTAAAGTAACTCCTGCCCCTAGATTAATAGTTGTTTCTTCTCCTGACATTGTGGCTGCGGGAGTAGTATCTCCAAAGAGGGCTATTTTTTGTCCACCATCATATTTTATTATTTGTTGAGTTTGTGAGGCCATACTACCATCGGCTTGCTCTCTTTTTAATTTAATCTTTAGTCCTTGGTAATAATCATCAGTACTACTGCCTGAGGCTAATTTGACTGCATTTACAACAACTAATTTATCCCCATTTACTGGTAGGGCAGCCGTTCCTGCCGCATCAGTAGTTACATTTCCTACATTTTTAATTTTGTTATTTGTTGAATCATACGCAGCAGGCTGAATATACAGCAGTCTCTTTTCAATATCTTCAGTAGAAGGTGTTTCAGTCTCCTTTAAAAATGCAATATTAATAGCAATATCGTCACCTGAATGAGCAAATAAGTCACGCATTTCACCAGCAGGAAGTTCAATATCCATTCCCCCATCACCATCAGTATTAGCAGAGATTAATCCTTTTCCACCTGTGGTTGAAGAAGTATTAAGTGTTATTTGTACGGCTGAAGGAACCATTCCGGTGGCACTTGCAAAGTCATAAGTAGCAAACTGTATGTAATCAGTAGCATAGGAAGAACTTAAAGTTGTATTTGCAGGAACCATAACAAATTCTTTAGCATTAGAAGTTCCTAAAGGATAAGTTTGGAATCGAAATTTGTATATATCTTCTTCTCTGCCCGTCTTATATAAATTAGTATGTGCTATAACTATATCTTCGGCTATAACTTGGGTTTGGGCAAAATTCCAAATATCAACTTTTCTGCCGCTTTGAAATACTTGTTTAGCTCTCTGGGTAGCGAGTGCAGCAGCATTTTGGACAGAATGAGGATGATATCTGTATGAATAGTCATAGTTATATTGCTCTATTTCTCTACCTCGTACCACAAAGTCTAGATCAGGAATTTCCGTGTCCCCCTCTCCTATCTCAAATTTTGCAGTAACATACGCAGTATCTAATAGCCTATGATTAGGCGTCCAATACATGTCTATATCATCTTCACTATGTTGTAGTTTAAAACCTGTATTTGTGGTATTATTACTATCTGTTCTACCAATACTTGCTATTTGTACCATACGGTCATCGGCTCGTTGATTTGGTCGACCGGCATGAAAAATGAAATCTCCTTTAATAGGAAATTTTATAGTTGTGCGTTTTTCATGGGTTACACCAAGAGCGTCTTGTAGCTCCGGAGACCCAGTGTCAGCAAGTCCATATGTTCGCTGAAGAAAATCCGTTCTTAGAAAATTTAAAAACCCACTATAAAAGTTCCACATATTTCCCATGAAGTATTGGTATTGTCCACCTTTTTGGAAAGCAGGTTGTGAGCTTAAAGTGTCGCCACGATCCATACGTCCTTGACATATAACATCAATGCTTTTATCTGCAGTCTGCGTAGCTCTAGTATCATTATCATTCTCATCAATACAAATACGAGATTGATCATCTATGTATATATCATAAATACCGCCAATCTCTCCTTCACAAATTGCGTAGGCGACATGAACTTCAGAAGAATCATCTTTTAACGTGTCTGCAAAAATAGGAATACTATCTATTCTTTGTACTCCATAGACTACGGGGAGGTGTTTTGCTTCTAGATTAAAACGTAGATCAACATCACGATCAACTTCTACTTGGTACTCTACTTGTTTGTACCTTTTAAATAACCAACCACTACTTTTTAATTTATACCTAGTTTCCATAACTTGGTAAATGGCGATAATATTTATGGCTTTTTCTGCATGCATAAAGCCTAAGTCACTACCATATTCGTATCGTAGTAAAGCTGCTTGATCTACTTGCCCATTTCCAGCCAAAGCCCTATGATGAGTGTCTGAAGTTAGTCGCCCATTTACGCGAACAAAATCACCCCAGTGACTAGTAAGACTCCATACTACTTTAGAACTTTTATTAGGATCCTCAGTGGCTTTTGCTTTTGCAATTATACCTTTAAAGATTAGATAAGGATCTCCAATAACTATTCCAGTAAGTGGATTAATATGCGCTTTGTAAATAAATACTTCTCTATTTATATAACCTGCGTACGAACCGTTTTCATCGGTTCCTTCAAATTCTTCATAAAATAAAGATTCATACTCATCAGAACTATTATGCACTACAAAGTCTGAAGTTACCGATCCAGATCCGGCATCTATAGAAGTACATGTAATTGTTTTGAAATCGCCAGAAAAAGAATCAATAACAGCTCTTTTATTATGAAGGGCATGTCCGCTTTTCTTTATTGTGATTTTATCACCTTCTAGAAAACCTAACTCTGCCCAATCACTATACGTTATCGCTAAAGTTACTGTATCTCCTGCGTTTGTTCCACTATAAGTAATAGTGACGTTTTCTCCACTATCAGTTTTGGAACTTAGACTTTCTGAAGAGATCTCAAGAGTCATCGTGGACGCTTTCGCCTCTACTGTTTCAGCTATTGTTCCAACTTTACTTACACGATTAGCTCTATATGTTTGTGACCCATTGCTTTGCTCCTTGACATTCTTAGAGCCATCATCCCAAGCAATGTCATATGAGGCATCAGTAATGTAGGAATAATCCCTCGCATTTCTAGCGGGCTTCGCGGTAGTAGTGGTTACGGCTCTTTCAAACTTAATCAAATGCGCATACAGGAAAGGATCACCGTTTTGGAGTGATGTTTTTAAAGAACTACTAAGTGCGCGTTCATTTGTCATAAATATTCTTCCAGTTTAAGATTAAACGAATAAAGATTATCTTTATTTAATTCGTAAGACCCTAAAGGTTGAGGCATCACTACTTTTATTAAAGGAACACTAAATTGGACAGCAGCATTATTAACTACTGCTTTCACTAAGGGAGGGGATAGGGTCATTCTGAACTCAGTTGCTCCAGGCTGTGTTGTACCAGTTTGGTATTTTGCATTAATTTCTACAGCCGTAATTAGATAAGCCTTTTTATGGCTAGCATCATCAAACGTGCACATATCTCCAGGTTTAGGAATATTAGTAGTTGTAGGAGAATAACTATTATCCCCATCTACTAAAACTTTGGATATACCTGCTGCATAACCATTTGATTCATTTATTCTGTGTGTATATACGGGACTGGTAGATGTGACTGTACTTGCCCACGTCGAATTCTGCGGTACTCTATACTGAGGTAGTGAAATGAAAAAAGGAGACATAGGTCCTTGCTTCTCTAGCAGAAAGCTATACACCGGGGAGAACTCCTCTAAAGTCATTGGATTATAATTTATATCAATTTTCCATTTTTGCCCTGCTACTGCTCGTGCAATCAACCTCTGTGAGTTTGTTCTAGTAGCCAATACTTTCTGATCGTTATTTAATTTTATCTGTGCAAATCCCGGACCTGTAGTACCACTAGTATCCTTAGTACCATCAAAGTATCTTTTATAATTAGGATCGGGTAATACATCTTGTAAATCAGTTGGCATTATGCTCTCCTAGCTTGTGGGGCTGCATACGTACTCTCATCAATATTCTCGAAAAAATCCTCTCCGTACGAATTCGCTGCTTGTCTTAGCATTCCTATAATATTTCCTTGTTGTTCTTCTAATACCTCTTCTATGCCTGTTGCATCAATAGTACTAATATTAAAAGTAACATTTCCACCTGCCGACATTGCGGCAGCAGTATCATCTGCAGGTACTATAGTACCTGGACGATCCGGCATAAACAGTTCTGGCCCTTGCTCACCAACTACATATCCTGTGGCACCTCCGGCAGCCCTATGACGTTTCCCATAAAAGGCTCCTCTAAAGTTTTCTGGTCCGCCTGTACCACTCTCTCCTCTAAGATACGATAGTTCTCCTCCCGCATTTTGAGATTTTGACACATCTACAGTACTACGTCTTTGTCCTACTGAGACACTGCCGGGGGTTCCCCCGCCTTGAGCTATTCCTCCACCGCCTTCATAAGAAGTTCCTGCAATTATCGCTAATTGTATTGCCCCCATTGCTGTAACTATACCTACAAAAGCACTTACCCAGGCAGGCATAGCTGTTCCAGTTCCAGTAAGCGCTGCCGCTTGCGCGCCTGCTGCTATTGCGGCGGAAGCCGCCATAGCCGTATTTACTACTACCATTGCCATTTGTAACTTTTTATTTACATTAAACTGCTTTTTCTTTTCTGCATCTTTCTTTTTCTCTAGAGCAGCAATTTTTGCCATAGATTGTTTTGATTTTCCATCTCGTTTTGTTTCTGCATTTATCTCTTTATCGATCTGGGCTATTCTTGCATTTGATGCGGCATTGAGAATACCACTAATTGCTTGTATTGTGGCGGCAACTACTTGTAATCCTGCTGAAATTTTAGTGAATTTCTCTTCTGTTGCACTTGCGAAATCATCTGTAGTCAATTTCATTATATCTGATGCATTTATAAAACTCGTTGCTATCGCTAATCCTCCTTCACCAACAGCAGCAATTAATTCGCCCTCAGGACCTAACTTTTTTAAGTCCTCCAATAAGGGTTTTATAATATTGCCCATTGCTTTTAACTTATCTATACTCTTATCAAGATTATGGACTCCTCCTGCCTGTAATTGATTCATCATAACCTCGGCAGGGCTACTTCCGGAAGCTCCAAGAATATCAGCAGTTCTGTCTTCTTTTGTCTTATTAACCCCCTCCGTAATACCATTTATAGTGGCCGTTTTTATACTAGTAGCGAGATTGGTTTGTAAAGCGGCAAAGGGGCCTTTATCCCCAAGCTGACTTATAAATCCTTGTAAGTCTCCTCTACCTTCGTAATTACCTTTTCCGCCCGCATTTATATGAGCAAGCTGTAACTCTTTATCTACAGCTATCAGTCTTAGTCTTAATAGCTTTCTCTCTATTTTATCCTTCAGTAGAGTCATATTATATTCGTTTATAGCGGCTTGCTTTCTGGCTTCTGTAATAGTCATAGCCGTTTTAGAGGTTGACATTTGTCCTTTTTCATCTATCATCATCACATCTGCAATTTTTGTAGATGCAAGCTCTAGCTTATCCGCAGCATTTAAAGCACTTTTATAACCTCGTCTTGGATCGGCTCTATTTCTTTCTTTTAACTTTATTTCAGCTTCTTTTTCTGCACTATCTACTAGACTCTTTTGCATGCTCTGCATCTTTTGCATACCATCGAGTGCAGCTAAAGTTGCTTTACTCTTTAATTCAGCAATTCGTAAGTCATCTTTGGCC
>Ga0163179_10003624_pt1 | contig 10462 bp, 8 predicted proteins | sample AtlANTMetagenome_FD_109643 | JGI IMG/M metagenome (GOLD analysis project Ga0163179, IMG submission 109643) | Marine eukaryotic phytoplankton communities from the Atlantic Ocean - Atlantic ANT 2 Metagenome | ecosystem: Environmental > Aquatic > Marine > Oceanic | place: North Atlantic Ocean... | reverse complement strand
TTTTACGCATGAGTATCATCAAAGGACCTCTTTGAACGAGAGAACGCCATCCATGCGGTCGTGGTATCACCAGTCCCGCAGCGCGTTGCCAGCTTCTTCTTCTTCTTCTTCTTCTTCTTCTTCTTCCACCACCACCTCCTCCTCCTGTTCTTATGTATTATTACGCAGGTCTGTCGCGGCGAGGAACAACAACAACAGAAACAAATTGAAGCGGGGAGTTGTCGCTCGTCGATTTTTTCAAGAACAACGAGATGAACAGCCAACGACGATCGACGACGGCATGCCGTCCAAAGACGAAGAACAGGATGCGATTGAAAAGTCAGATGCTACATTAGAAAAAGACAAGTTTAAAAAATTGGTGTATGAACCGCAGGGGTACGTGTTACAAACCGTTGAAGAAGGAACGAGTGGAGAAAGAGTCACCATCGAAGTCGGACCGACTGACGAGGAAAAATCGCAGAGAAAGTTTTTGTTCAGGAAAGTATTATCCACGGAGAGCACCATCATCGCGTACGAAGCGCAGAGGCCGTTAGGCATTGTTTTCGAGGTGGACACGTCTGGATTTTTACGAGTGGTTGATTTTAATCCCACATCGGAGGCGTACCAACGCGATGCCATCCAACGTTTACAGCCAGCAACGTCAATGTCGCAGTCGCCAGCCATTGGAGACGTCTTAAGAGGGTTTACGGCAGTGTCCATTAAATATGGACCGCGGGCGGCTTTACTTGGTGATTTATCCGGCACCAAACGAATGGTAGTCACGTACGGGGTGGACAATCAAGAAACGAGATCGGTTTTCAAGGCTTTAGCGAGCGGTACCATAATGGACGGACCGATGACGTTAGTTTTGGAAAGAGCCAAAGATCCGAATGAACGGTTAGATTGGAAACCTGAAGAAATTCCAATAGAAAAAGTACGGAGAGACGCGGAAAGGAAACAAATATCCGTCGATGACGGCTTATCGACGGCAAACGCGACGTTTTTAGCGTTAGGCGGAGCGTTTCTACTTCTCTTATTAGCCGGCTTTAGTTGATAAAATTGTATTTGTGTAATGTTTCGTGTTGTGAGTTGGTCATGTTATTAAAAACTCATCGCTTGCGCTTCATTCCTGATGGTTTCGTACAATGCGGAGGACAAATACCTCTCGCCAAAGGATGGAAACACGGTACCAATTAATTTCCCAGCGTTTTCTTCTCTCCCGGCAAGCTGAATCGCCGCTAACGCCGCCGCGCCCGAGGAAATACCAACCATCAATCCCTCTTTCAAAGCTAAATCCTTTGCGCACTCGATGGCATCGTCCGAGGCGATTTGAATGACCTCGTCGATAATGTCCACGTCCAGAACCCCGGGGATAAATCCAGCGCCAATGCCTTGAATCTTATGCGGACCCGGAGAACCGCCGGACAAGACTGGAGACTCCGCCGGTTCAACAGCGACGATTTTTACGTTTGGATTTTTCGATTTCAAATAACGTCCGGTGCCGGTAATAGTCCCGCCAGTCCCTACACCACAAACTAAGATATCAATCTGACCAGCTGTGTCTTCCCAAATCTCCGGACCAGTGGTCTCGAAGTGCACCTGCGGGTTTGCCGGGTTCTCAAACTGTTGTAAAATGACTGAATTTTTGCTCTCTTTCGCAATCTCTTCTGCCTTCATAACCGCGCCTTTCATTCCTTTCGCCGGGTCTGTCAATACTAAATTCGCTCCAAATGCCTTCAACAAGATTCTTCTCTCCAAAGACATCGATGCTGGCATGGTTAAAGTCAAGTCGTATCCTTTCGCCGCGGCAATAAACGCCAAGCCGATGCCAGTGTTCCCCGACGTCGGTTCCACGAGTAAAGACTCCCCTGGAGATATTGTTCCTTCTCTTTCGGCAGAGTTTATCATCGCTAATCCAATTCTATCCTTCACCGAACAGCACGGTTCCATAATTTCCAATTTTGCCGCGACTTCTGCCTTCGTCCCTTCGGTCACTTTATTCAAATACACCATCGGCGTGCACCCGACCAATTGCGTGACCGAGTCTGCGATGTTCACACGAGACTGTGCATTCGTCTGTACATTAATTGTTTTTGTATATAGGTATGAATGAATAGTAATAAGAAAAAGAATAAAAGAGGAGGTTACATTACGATGGTAATACCATTGATGGCGTGCGAATACGACGCGATATCGAAAGCTCGCTCGCTCGTAAAAAGAGGGAGAGAGAGAGAGAGATTTGGAAGAATTTGATCGGACAAAAAGGGTAAATTGATGGTGAGGGCGATGGCGATAACGACGATGGTGTTGTTGTTGTTGTTGTTGTTGTTGTTGTTGTTGTTGTTGTTGTTGAAACGTACCGTCACGTTGATGCTCTTCTTACACTTTTTAGACGATCGATGGTTGCGCAACGACGACGGTCGAACAGTCGAATTTGCCGTCGTCGATGTCGTCGCGTTGGTAGAAGAAAACATGGTATGAAGGAGACACAGAGGTTATAATGTGGGTTTTTGTTTGTTCCGGTCTTTTTTCGTTGGAAGAAAAAAAGGGATTTCGTCTCGTCTTGGTCAAATGTCAAAGTGTGAAAGTGAAAAGCGAAGAAGAAAGAGAAAATATCGCCATAATAATAAAAAAACGAGAGAGAGAGACTACATACTATGCAAAGATTTGCAACAACTCTCAGAACAACAACAACAACTGTATCATCATCATCATCATCATCATCATCATCATCATCATCATCATCGATATCGGTATCGGTATCGGCATCCAAAGGAGCTCCGCACTCTTGTTTTAAAAAGTCTGATCTTCTTCCTGCTCGCGTTCTCTTCGCGCGACGTGGTCTATTATCGAGAAAGTCTTCTTTCTCATCATCGTCATCGTCGTCGTCATCATCATCATCATCATCAGCAGCAGCAAGAACAACAATCGTCGCCATGACTTCTTCTTCGTCTCCAACAACAACGACAACTGAGTTTATCGAAAACTTTAACCGAGACTATTTGCAGAGACACAAATCCTACGAGGATAACTTTTGGGAGACTAAAATGAATTTGAAAGGTAACTCCGTGGAGAACTTGAACACGTCGTTCAACGCGTTAGAGACGTTCTTGGGTGACCAAACTACTTTGGAGAAAGTGAGAGAGTTGTTGAAACACGGAACCGTTTCCGAGGAACAAAGAATTGTTTTGAACCAAATCGAAAAGACTTTGAAGTGTTACATCGTCGAATCGAGCTCTGCGAAAGCTTTGAGAGAATCTATGATGAAGAAAGAAGGCGCTTTACAGAAATCCAGGAACAACTTGAAGACGCAATACACGGACAAGGACGGAAACGTCGTCGATACGACGCCGACAGTTATTCGAACCAAAATGCGTTCGGATCCCGTGGAAAGTGTTCGCAAGTCGTGCTGGGAAATGTTGAGGAAAAATGGTCCGTTCTTATTGGATAACGGTTTCTGCGACATCATCAAAGAACGCAACCGTTTCGCTCGCGAACTCGGATTTGAAGATTTTTACGATTTAAAAGTGACCAACGCCGAAGGGTTCTCGAAGAAAAAATGTTTCGAAATGCTCGATGGGTTAGAGCACGCCACGAAGCCTTTGTTAGATAAAGCTTTGGAAAGGTTAAAGAAGGAAAAAGGAGAGGACGCGACGAAACCGTGGAACACCGGGTTCGCGCTGAGTGGTGAGTTAACGAAACTTACCGATCCGTACTACCCTTTCGAATACGCGCCGGAAGTTTGGGGTCGCTCGTTTTCGAAAATGAACATTAAATATAAAGGCGCGACGATGCGTTTGGATCTTTGCGATCGCAAAGGTAAGTATCCGAATGGGTTTTGCCACTGGCCGACTGCGCCGTACAAGACGCAAGATGATACATTTATTCCGTCCGAGACGAACTTTACGTCTCTTGCCACGCCGGATGAGATCGGGTCCGGGAACACCGCGTTGACGACCTTGATGCACGAAGGCGGTCACGCCGCGCACTTTTCTAACATTGTTCAAGGATCGCCTTTGTTTTCTCAAGAACGCGCACCATTCTCCGTGGCGTTGGCGGAAACGCAATCGATGTTCCTCGACGCGCTCTGCGAAGATGCCAGCTGGCAAGCGCGCTACGCGAAGAACCGCAAGGGAGAGACGATTCCTTGGGAATTGATCGAACGTTCGATTAAAGAAAGACACCCATATAAGGTGTTTCAATTGCGTGGTATGATCGCGGTGCCGTACTTTGAAAAAGCGTTATACGAGATGGACGAGAAAGATTTAACTCCAGAAAACGTTTTAAAAGTCGCGGATGAAGTTGAAATGAAAATCCAAGGTGGTTTAGCCGGGCGTCCGTTGATGTCCGTGCCGCACATTCTCGCCGACGAATCGAGTTGCTATTACCACGGCTACGTCTTTGCGGAAATGGCTGTGCACCAAACTCGCGAATATTTTTTCAAAACCGGGGACGGTACCATTGTCGATAATCCTCGAGTCGGGAAGGAGTTAATCGAGAACTATTGGGTACACGGGAGTGGGAACCCAGGCTTCCTTGGATTGGTGAACAACCTCACCGGAAGTCCTTTGAAGCACAACGCGTGGGTGAAAGAGCTCGGCGTAGAAGTCGAAGACTTGTTGAAGGAAGAAAAAGCGGAATACGAGAAAGCGTTAGCTTCGGCATCGTCGTCGAGTAAGGATGAAATCGACTTGGAAATGCGCGCTATCTTTGTCCACGGCGACGATGTTATTTCCGATTCTAAAGAGTCCGGGTTCGTCGAGGCGTGCGAAAAATTCAGAGGTTGGATTTATCAAGAGTGGCCAAAGACAAAATCCATGGCTTAATTCTATACACTATTAGAGTACATTTTGGATCATCATCTATCGTACGGTAAATCCCGCTCCCGCTTTCTTTCTCTTGAATCGGAACGCCAACGTCCACCACCACCACCACCACCACCACCACCGTGGTTATTATATCCCCGCTGTCGTTTTCGATCTCGATCTCTTTCTCTTCTTTCTCCTCTTCTGTGTTCCATATCTTCTCTGTTCTTTCTAAACTGATTCGCCTTCTCTTCTCTCTTTCTCTTCTGCGCCTCTCGCGCTTCAATAAATTTTTTGGGTATTCCCGTCTCTTCATCCAATTCCGTTACCAACGACCACAGCTCTGTCATGAACGTCTCCGTGTTCTCCTTCTCCAAAAACGGGAGCAAGAGCTCGTAAAATTTAGCCCCATCCACGGCTTCGCCCGTTTCGCTGCATTCTTCGAACATGTTCACGATTAAACCGTTCAAAACCTCGTCTTCGAACGGTAACATATCCGTCACTTTTTGTTCCGTCCATTGGTTCAACTCTTCTTTGTTTTTTATTTTCGCAAAGTTTACTTTCTTCTTCAAGATTATCGGAAGATTCAAAGATTTCTTCTTACCATTCAAAGAGGAAGAGGCAGTGCCACCTTCGGCTCTGGAAAATGCTGGCATTTGTTTCTTCTCGCGTGTCAACGTGGTTATGCGATGATGATAGTGATTTATCAGTTAGTGAGGGGAATTTTTTCCAAAACTCTCGTGAAAACAAAACGTCAAATCAAACAACAAAATTAAACCACCACGCACGCAGTCAAAACACACACGAGAGGAGAAAGAAGAAGAAGAAGAAGATACTAGTAGTAGTAGTGGTGGTGGTAGTAGACAATAATACTAATGCCCGTACGAATACGCCTCGCCCGTTTCGGGCAGAAAAACAGACCTTTTTATAGGATATTCGTCGCCGATTCGAGAGCGCCCAGGGATGGGAAACACCTGGAAGTGGTGGGACATTACGACCCGATCCCTTCCAAAGACTCACACAAACACGTTGGTTTAAACATAGATAGGATTAAGTACTGGTTATCAGTAGGAGCGCAGCCATCGGATACTGTCAGACGGATATTATCGCAGGCTGGGATTATCCCAAAAGCTCCGATAAGAGGGACCGCTGCATCCACTTTAGAAAAAGAATAGACTAAGTATAACAACAACAATAAAATATTCACTCTTCTATTGGACAAATAAATAGAACTTGTACTATTATCATCATTGCTACAATTAAATACTTCTACATAGATGAACTATCGTGCACGCTATCGTCTGTATCATAGACTGATCCATTAAGTTCCAATATGGACGAATTTGCAGATATTCGAGCTTAACTATATATTTGCTCGCGAATCTCCTACCTTGTTGTTTTCACGTACGTGCCGTGCAACCCATGGGATATCCTTTCGTTTAGTTTTATCGTTGCCATCGGCCCTTTTTCCAAATTCGCACCGTCTAAAACGAACAATCCAGACTGGCCATCCGGAAAGTCCTCTTGGTGAGACGAGAACATCCCAAGCAACCACACGTCGTCTTCGTTCGTAGCATTTTCTTTCGGCACAACGACTATTTCTTCGCAAAACGTGCGATTACCCGCCCACCACACTTTTCTCTCACCCGTTTTTAAATCTATCTTGACGTAACCAAGCGGCGGACCGCTGACGCCTCGAAAGTTACTCAAGGAAGCGTACACGAAACGACACTCTCGCTTCCCCTCGTATAACGGATTAACGTGCGGATGATCGATGCATAAATTCTCACAACCCGGTGCCACGGTTCGTTCGACAGTTTTCTTTGTTATGTTGACGACGTATCGCCATAACACGGTCGAGTCTATGTTGTTGAAATCAGGAGTTAAGCTCGATGCGATTGGGAAATTCCATTCTTGGCTCGCGCCCCATTCGCCGAGAAATGTTCCTTCCTTAAAATCGTCCCATCCAGCAGAATATAACGTCATAAATTCGTCATTTGCTTCGCTCGACGGTACTGCGAAGGAATCGTCTATTGGTACGCCATCGTGTGCAAACGGCGTGTGGATTTCAAACGCTTTCGAGGGACCTTCGATGACAGTCGGTGAAGAGGAACCGTCGCGAGGGATTATGTAGAACTTGAGAGGCAAATCCGGTTGCGAGACCAAACATTCACCAGCTCCTTTTAATCCTGCGATATACGGTAGCGGGTCGATTGTTAGATTATTCACCGCCATGGCGTAATACTTTGGTGTCACGCCGAAATCGTGCGGAGCTGCCTCACATCCTTCGAGTCTAGCGACGATTGTTTTCTCCGGAACGAAGGAATTTCGGGGAAACTCATGAAACGAAATCTCGACGGCTTTTTCCGGATAGACAAAACTTCTCCAACACCATGCGCACAAAACATCGTCAGTTGGATCAACGTGTGGGTGTGCTGTGAATGCTTTCCCACCCAAACCAATTTTCGATTCCAACTCGCGAGGTAAACCAAAACTCAAAACTTGGCCTTCTGGAACCAACCCGTCGAAATCAAATTCTTCCTTCCCATTTTCTCTAGTATCCAAAGTTTTTCCATCGATTTCAACCGGACGTCCAGCTTCATACAACGCAAAGACGCGATCGTTCCAATATAATATGTTCGTATTCGCGAGGTTTTTCGTTCGAATATCGCCAAAATTGTTCAAAATGCCGCCCTCTCTCATGGTTCCGAACGTTCCTCGATATTCAATTTTCCCGCTCGCTTCCTCCTCTTTGAACTCCTTCGTTCGAACAAACTTGGAGATAAAGTGAACGCTACCGTCTTTATTAAACCCAAAACGTAACGCGAGACCATCACCATCTAGCATGTGTTTATACCTTTTCTCCCGTTCGAACTTTCCCGGTCCTACGCGGTATAAAATCCCTTCGCGTAAGTCTTTGGGTATTTCTCCGATGATGTTTTCAGCCTTGATTGTGTATTCAGACTCTTTCCTCGTGGACGCGTACGCGTGCGACCAATCGGCGTGAGAGTAAATACACTCTCCGAACGTCGAGGGGTCGTTCAGAATATCCAATTCTGTTGGTGCGTAGTTCCCTCTTCTCCTTCTTTGAGTCTTTTGTTTTACAAGTTCACTCTCTTTTTCTGTCGTCGTCGTCGTCGTCGTCGTATCTGTTTTGGAAGAGCAGATACTAACAGGTCTGCGCTGGCGTGTTGCTTTTGACGACGACGACGACGACGACGACGACGACGAAGCACCGGTGGTGGTAGTTCGAACAGAAGGTGCGTTCATACTCGTCGTCGGTATTGTCATATATCGTCTGTGTTAAGAAAAATAAATATCCTGTATCCAAAACGGTGTGGCGAGCTTTAATGGTAATCGTTAATGCCGATTTTCGATTGTTCGACGAAAAAGGAAAAGAAAAACTGTTGAAAAATGCAAAAGAAAAAATTGTTCACCTTTTTCTCCATTTCTCTTTCTCTTCCCGAACGCGGGAAAGCGCTCGTGTGTATGTAGTGTAACGCGCGTCGTTTTACTGCTATTCACACGCATTCATTCGCAACACAAATAATAATAACAATAATAACCATAGGATGGGACGCGCGGGTAAATCTAAAAATAATCCCAGCACAAGGCAAGGCAGTGGTGGTGGTGGTGGTGGCGGCAGAGGACGAGGAGGAAGAGGCAGAGATAAAGGCAGAGGAGGCAATAAATATCACAACAGCACGTCCTCGTTGAATCCACCGTGGGCGAGGAACAGTAGAGGCGGGTTTGGTGGTTTTTGTTCATGCGTGAATGAAAACTGCGAACGACGACACGAAGGCGACGAGAGAAGAAATCGTTCAGACGATAACGACGACGACGACGACGAAGAGGAACAAAAAAGAAAAGCAAACATTTTTCCGGTGCCACTGGCGATGTGGGATTTAGGTCATTGCGATCCAAAAAGGTGCACCGGGAGGAAGTTACACAGATTAGGTTGCTTGAAAGAATTGAGATTGTCGCAACGGTTCCCTGGTGTCGTCTTAACGCCAGATGCGACGGAACATTTATCGCCGGCAGATTACGACTTGATTCGCTCGGACGGGTTAGCCGTCGTGGATTGTTCGTGGAACAGACTCGAGGATGTTCCTTGGAACAAAATCCACGGAGCAGCACCGCGACTTTTACCTTGGATGGTTGCCGCGAACGGAGTTAATTATGGCAAAGCGTGTAAACTATCGTGCGCGGAAGCGTTAGCCGGTGGGTTATATTGCGCCGGGTACGGTGAGGCAGCGAAACAGTTGATGAACAAATTCAAGTGGGGACATGGATTTATCACTTTAAACGAAGAGCTGTTAGAGACATATTCCGAGTGCGCCACCGCCGAGGATGTAAAAAAAGCACAAGACGATTGGTTGGCAGGTCCGAAACTTAAAGAAGGGGAATTGACAAGAGAAGAACGAATACAACAAATGCTTTCTCCACCGAGCGATTCGTCGGAGGAGGAAGAAGAAACAGAAGAAGAAACAGAAGAAGAAGAAGAAAAGGAGTCTAGTAATAATAGTAATAGCAATGATAGCGATAGTGAGGATTGCGCTGAAGCAAAACTTGGTAAAGGGGTAGAAAACCTCGAAATATAGTTTGTGTATTATAAATATTTTTCTTTTACAGCGGCTTCGATGCTAACGCCGTCCTATGTCTCGGATCCGTTTGTTCTTGATGTGCGTGCTCGAACCCATTCGCTTTCAGCATGTTTACGATATCAATGGTGTAATACTCGTTCGAATGTGGCTCCGTGGATTTCATCAACGTGAATAAAGCTGGCGGAAGATTTTGAATAACTGCGGATTGCGGGTTGTTATCTGTCATAATGAACGTCCCACCCGGACGCAAGATGCGAAACGCTTCCTTCATCAAAGCGTCGGTCGCTGATTCCGGACACTCGTGAATCACAAACGCTAATGAAACGACGTCGACGGAATTATCAGCCATCTTCGTATCTTCTCCTTTGCCGTGAATCCACACGCGTTTACTCGAATCGGTTTCTTGTTCGTCTCGCAAAGAGGCAACGGCGAGCATGTGAGGAGACAAATCGATGCCGATTGTTTTCGCCGACGGAAACTGTCTCGAAATGTACCTCGTGCTCATGCCAACAGAGCATCCAATATCGACAATAACCTCCGGTTCGACATTCGTATTATTATATTTTTCACAATGATCGCGCAACGCTTCCGTGTACGAATCCCGCAATCGTTGCTGCGCATCTATAGCCGTTATTCGTTCTTTCGGATACACTCGCAAGGCCATCGAGTACGTCGCCGACTCGGCTTCGCACGCCGCCAACCAACACAAGTTGCCTTCGGTGTACGCATGAAACGGCTTTAAATAATATTCCGGATATTCAATCGAACTGTTTTCAATCTCTTTAAATTTTGTTTGTAAGCGCTCGTCTTTTTGTAACTCTTCTGCAACTTCTCTCCACTTGATGCCGTTCTTTTCTGCGGTATCAATCAGCGTTTTCCTCGCCATTGGTTTCATAATGACTTCGTAGAGAAACTTGTTTGAAATTGCCGCATCCACGGCTTTAGATAAGATATCATCTCCGGCCCAATCCGGTTTCAACTTATCCTCTACGATTTGATTGTCGTTCTTATTTGATGCGCAGACCTTAATACTAATCATCTTTTTGTTTCTCATCATCGTCGCAGAAGAAGACG
>Ga0163179_10003622_pt1 | contig 10466 bp, 9 predicted proteins | sample AtlANTMetagenome_FD_109643 | JGI IMG/M metagenome (GOLD analysis project Ga0163179, IMG submission 109643) | Marine eukaryotic phytoplankton communities from the Atlantic Ocean - Atlantic ANT 2 Metagenome | ecosystem: Environmental > Aquatic > Marine > Oceanic | place: North Atlantic Ocean... | reverse complement strand
CTCGGCGGCCGCGTCCTCGAGGAAGTGGGCGGATCCCCGTCGACCGGTACGTACGTCACCGGGTGGATCAAGAGAGGACCTTCGGGCTTCATCGGCACCAACAAATCGTGTGCTCAGGAGACCGTCGGACATCTGGTCGACGACTTCAACGCAGGCCGCCTGACCGATCCGATCGATCTGCCGAGCGCATGGACGGCGAGCTCGGGTCGAGGGTCGCTGCGTCGCTCGAAAGACAAATTGCTGGCACTGCGCCGATCCTGACCGCTCGGCTCCGACACCCCACCCCCGGCTGGATCAATGCGACTGTCAGTCGTTCCAAGTGCAACAAAGCCACATTCATCCGGTCCGGGCGTGAGGTTGAAGCGACGACCATCGGGGTAGATTGGGGTGTATCGGCCACCGAATCGCGGCGGGCCAACACCTCGAGGAGACCGAGATGCCGGGCCTGCGTCGCATCACAGCCACAGCCGCTGTCCCATTTGTCGGAATTGCCATGGCGCTCGCGTGCGCCGCACCGGCGCAGGCTCTGCCCACACCGGGCGACCTGGCAGATGTGCCGGCACGGACGTCGATCTCGTACGAACACGTCCCGACCGGTACGTACGTCGGCAGCGCGGAGGACAATTCGGCGCGCCCGGGGTTGTCGACGGTCAAGCTCTACATGGCCGACTACGTCGTGCGCTTCGGAGACGGTTCGCCGCGAGATCGCGACCTGGCCGCACGCATGGTCCAGGTCAGTGACGACGGTGCCGCCTCGGTACTCGACAACAAATATCCCCAGGCCATCGATTCGACGGCAACCGAGTTCGGACTGTCCTCCACCTCGCGGGGCGGTTTCTGGGGCAGTTCGTACACCAGCACAGCCGACACCGTGCGATTCCTGGCGGCGAAGAAGCGAACAGACCCCGCCAGCCCGGTCCTCGGCTGGATGAACTCCGCCGCACCGGTTGCAGCCGACGGAACCGTGCAGGACTGGGGCACCCAGCAACTACCCGGCGTGACCGGTAGCAAATGGGGATGGGCCGACGACGGATCGAGCGTGGTTCCGTCCACGTCGATCGGTGACGAGTTCGTCGTGGCTTCCAACACGTATGGACCGCGCCGCTCACAGACCGACGACGTCCTGGCAGCGCTGGGCGGCGTCGAGTTGACGGCACCGCCCGCTGCTTCTCCTGTACCGAACCTTCCCGTGATTCCCGGCCTGCCGTCGGTGGAAGAACTGCTGCTGATGCTCGCTCCTCGCTGACATGTTCGAATAACTTGTCGGACCCCTCCCCTACTCTGCGATTCACCGAAAAGTTCGGGGACCACACCGGGGGACGTGGAGGGGACGACGATGAGTCGTATCGATCTGGACAGCTTTCAAAATTTTCACCGCACCGGTCAAATCCGGCCGGACGCGGATCCGGTTCGCCTCGTCGAAATGGGCCTTGACTACGCCACTCGAGGGTCAGGGTGGAAGGCGTACGTTCGGCTGGTTGCAGACCGTCTCGCGAAATTCGAGTGCACGCCCGAAGTCGATCCTGCGTACGCCGTATCAGCACGGATACTCGACCTCTCTGTCGACAGGTTGTTCGAGATCGGTTGGCAGCCGGCCGAACTCGCGCACGCTACTCGAAAGATGGCCGGGGGCGCGGCCGGGATGCTCGTGGTGGAGGCGATCGCCACCCATGCGGGGCGTTCCTCTGCCCTCACCAACGCACCCGATTCCTGGCGAGAGCAACTGATCGATCTGAAAATCGATTCCACCGCAGGCGTGTCCGTCGAACGCCTCCGAAGGTGGTGTGCGAGACCTCGGGTCTCCACGTCCGACTCCTGGAACACGGTGTTGACCGTCCTCGGTCATACGACCTCACTGGGTTCACTCGACAAGCTGGTTCCCATTCCATCGCAGTGGTCGTCGGTTCGATCCTCGCCAGCACCGTCGTCGGCCCACAAGAGTGGCGTCTCGGATCCCAAGATGCTGGGCAAGATCCGGGGGTTACTGGCAAAGGCGGAGTCCACCCAGTTTCCGGCCGAGGCCGAGGCGTTTTCGGCGAAGGCTCAAGATCTCATGACCCGCTATGCCATCGACCATGCGCTGCTCGAGTCCGACAACCCGCGCGGTTCGATCGGCGACGTAACCACCCGCCGCATCTTGGTCGACAGTCCGTACTCGGAGGCCAAGTCTCTTCTCCTGCACAGTGTTTGCGAAGCGAATGGTGCCCGAACCCTGTGGTACAAGCGATTCGCTCTGGTCAACATCGTCGGGCTCGAAGTCGATCTGGATTTGTGCGAGCTGCTGTTCACATCGCTACTCGTGCAGTCTTCTCGCGCACTCGACGAACTCGCCGAATCACCGGAAGCCCGAGGTCGCAGCTTCAGAAAATCTTTTCTGATCGCGTACGCCCACCGTATCGGCCAGCGCTTGCTGGAAGCTCGGGAGCGAGCTACAAAGGCGGCGTCGGAGCATCACGGTAGCGCCTCGCTGCCGATCTTGGCCGAGCGCAGCGATGCCGTGAACAAGGCATTCACGGCCATGTATCCGTCGACAACGGAGGTGCGTATCGAGGCACGCGATCATGCGGGTCGACGTGCAGGCCGTGCCGCCGCCGAACGCGCCGACCTTACCGGTGGGCGCGAACGTATCGACAAATCAGATCTGGCCTCGTAGTGCGCGCTACATTGGCTGACATGACCGGTCTGGATACTCCGCTGACACCACTTCGCTTTCTCGAACGCGCTGCGGAGGTTCATCCCCACAAGATCGCCGTAGAGGATGGTCCGCGCACCTTCACCTACGAACAGTTCGCCGCCGCCGTCACCCGGCTCGCGCATGCACTGCGCGCGTCGGGGGTCGGCCACGGCGATCGGGTGGCCTACATTGCGTCGAACTCGGCAGAGCTGCTGTTCGCGCATTACGCGGTGCCACTGGCCGGCGCCGTTCTGGTCGCCATCAACACCCGGCTCTCACCGGACGAAGTTCGGTACATCTGCGATCACTCCGGTTCGGTTCTGTTGGTGGGTGATTCGGCACTGTTGGCCGGTCTCGGAACGGACCCCATCGCAGATTCGGTCACCGAGATCGTCGAGACCCCCTCGGTGGACGGCGCGTACGACAGGCTGCCGCACACCACGCGATACGACGCGTTCCTCGAACGGGGCACGGACGAACCCATGGAGTGGGAGGTCGACGACGAGACGTCGACCATCACGATCAATTACACCTCGGGCACCACCGGTCGACCCAAGGGCGTGATGTACACCCACCGCGGTGCTTACCTCAATTCCCTGGGAGAACTTCACCACCAGGGATTCGGGGGCGACACCCGCTATCTGTGGACTCTGCCGATGTTCCACTGCAATGGATGGTGCACCACGTGGGCGGTCACGGCCGCGTCCGGCACCCACGTGTGCCTTCGCGGAGTGCGCGGCGACGCCATCTGGTCGGCCATCGACAACGGCGTCGACCACCTTGCCGGTGCGCCGACCGTGTTGACCACTCTCGCCACTGCTGCAGAGGCACATTCACTCGATCGACCGTTGACCATCGTCACTGCGGGAGCTCCTCCGAGCCCGACGATCATCGCCAAGATTCGAGCGTTGGGAGCAACGCTCGTACACGTCTACGGCCTCACCGAAACCTACGGTCCGTATTCGGTGTGCGAGGCGAAGCAGGAATGGCTCGAACTGGACGCCAACGAACAGGCCCGTCGCTTGGCTCGACAAGGAGTCGGCATGCTCACCGCAGACCGTCTGCGCGTGGTCCGCGACAAGCCTGGCCCCGGTGGGGTTTTGATCGATGTCGAGCCCGACGGCACCGAAATGGGTGAGATCGTCATGCGCGGCAACAACGTCATGAAGGGGTATTACAACGACACAGCCGGAACGACACAGGCTTTCGCGGGCGGCTGGTTCCATTCCGGTGACCTCGGGGTGATGCATCCCGACGGCTACGTTCAGCTACTCGATCGCGCCAAGGACGTCGTCATTTCCGGCGGCGAGAACATCTCCACCATCGAGGTGGAACAGGCACTGGCGAGCCATCCTGCCGTCGCGGACGTTGCGGTCATCGGGGTGCCCGACGACAAGTGGGGAGAGCGGCCGAAGGCGTTCGTGGTGCTGGTGGCCGGCGTGGACGTCTCGGAAGCCGAGCTCGTGGCGCACGTGAAATCGGCCATCGCGTCGTACAAGGCTCCGCGCAACGTCGAGTTCATCGTCGAGCTGCCGAAGACATCGACGGGCAAGATCAGGAAGAAGGAGTTGCGCGACGCCGAGTGGGGCACGTCCGCGTCCAAGATCAACGGATAGCTTCTCTGGTCACGCCATCTGCACACCGGCGATTTCGGTGACGCCGCCCTTGCCGTCGAACGACAGCTGCCGAAAGGCCACCTTCTCGACGAAGAACCTGTCGTGGCTCACCAGAATCACCGCACCGGGGAAGGCCATCAGCGCACGTTCGAGCACCTGGGTGCTCTGTAGGTCGAGGTGGTTGGTGGGCTCGTCGAGCACGATGACGCCTGCGCCGAACAACAGGCACTGCGCCAATGCAACTCGTGCCTTCTGCCCTCCGGACAGCACGCCGATCTTCGATTTGAGATCCATCTCGGAGAACTGCAGCAGGGTCAGAAAGCGATGGACTTCCTTCTTGGTCGCGGTCAGTGCGAGGCTGCCCGGCATCGCATTGACCGAATGCGACACGGTGTCGTCGAGATCGAGATCGGCGAGCACCTGGTTGTAATAGATGAACGACGGTGCCTTGGTCTTCCATTTGATCTTGCCACTGTCGGGTTGCTCGGCACCGACGAGGATGTCGACCAGCGTGGTCTTTCCGCATCCATTGGGCCCAGTGATGGCGATACGGTCACCGCGGTGCACGGTGAACGAGATGTTCTCGAAGAGTCGTTGCTCGCCAAAGCTTTTCGCGATTCCCGTGATCTCCGCGAGGTTGTCGTGCACATGCAAACCGCCGTAGATTGCGGTGACCACCGTGTCGACCGGGCGGGGGCTCTTGCTCTTCTTGATGTTCGCCAGTCGACGTTTGAGCACTCCGCTGGGGTTCTTCACTGCTTCCTTACGATCACTGATCGCTTCTTGCTCGTAGGCCAGCAGCTGCTGTTCGTTGCTGAACTCACGTTCGAGGTTCTTGAGTCGAAACTGCTTCTGCTGCACGTATTCCGAGTAGCTACCGTCGTAGGTCTGCAGGTGATGGTTCTCGATTTCGACGATGCTGGTGACGACCTGCTCGAGGAATGCGCGGTCGTGCGAGACAACGAGTAGCGCACCGCGGAAGTCTCGTAGCCAGCGTTCGAGCCACGCGATTCCGGCAACATCGAGGAAGTTCGTCGGCTCGTCGAGGAGCAGGACGTCCGGGGCCTCGATGAGGATCTTGGCCAACGCCGCGCGGTTGCGCCAACCACCGGACAGTCGATCGACGGGGAGCTCCCGTCGTTCGGCGTTGAATCCGAGCATCGACAACACGGTGTCGATCTGTTGGTGGTAGGTCCAACCGCCACTGTTCTCCATGGCGTCGAGCAGTTCGGCTTGGCGGTCGACGAGCTTGTACATCTGCTTCTCGTCCAGGTCACCGCCCAATGCGGCCTCGACCTCGGCCAACTCGGTCTCGATTGCATGGACAGCACCGAAGAGAGATTCGAGCTCCGCTTGGATGCTGCGATCGCCGTCCAGTTCGGAGAACTGCGAGAAGTAGCCGATGCGAGCACCCTCGGTGACGTCGACGGTCCCCGAATCCGGGGTCTCTCGGCCGAGGAGAAGCTGTAGCAGGGTGGTCTTGCCCGTTCCGTTGCGGCCGATCAGACCGATGCGATCGCCGTCGGCGAGGCGGAAGAACACCTCACGCAACATCACCTTCTGGTCGTATCCCTTGGCAACGTCGTTCAAGCGAATCCAGCTCAAGCGTCCACTCCTGTAAAACACGGGGTTCGCTGAGTCGTCGAACCGACTCGCTCACTGTAGTCGCGTCGGTGCGAACGCTCCGCGTCGCCGATCCGGTCTACGAGCCGCGGATCAGCTCCCCGGACTCGACTTGCAGGTGCCGATCGGCGTCCTACTTCCCAATCTGAGGAGCCGATCTCCCACGGGCACACTTATCGCCCGGTGATGGTCGCAAGTGAATCGTTCGGCGGGGACACGACGACTGGGTCGCGCCCTGACCACAGATCGAGAACTGCTTTGGGGCGTGCCAACAACTCTCGTGCGTAGTTCCGCACAACAGCGAGCGTGTTGCAGTCGATGCAGTCGGCAGTCACACCGTCGATCTCCAGATCCATGTCCTCGCACAGCGCGACGGCACGGGAGACATGAAGGGGTTGACTGATGATGAGTCCACGTTCGACGCCGAACGTCTCTTTCGCGCGGGCGCACGTGTCGTAGGTATCGATGCCGTGGTCGTCACCAATGATGACGTCCGGATCGATTCCATGCTCGATCAGGTACTCGGTGATGGCCTGAATCTCGTTGCCGGAGTTGCCGTCTGCGTCACCGGAGACAAGGATTGCCTTGATCTTTCCGGCCTCCATCAATTGGATGGCGGTGTCGAGCCGACCGGCGAGAAAGCGCATCGGCTTGCCGTCGCGCACCTGGGCACCGAGAACGATCCCTACTGGCGCGTCCGGTGCGTCGTCGACGTCGTAGACCTTGCCCGCCGTCGCGTACGCAACCCATCCGGCCGACGCCAGAACGACCGCGACCAGCGCTGCGACAACAGCGCACATCGCTTGTACCAGTCGCCGAACCAGTCCTCGAGGCTTTGCTGTCGTACTCATGATCTCGTTTCGTCGGCTGCGGAAAACTCAACGTAGCTCACGAAATCGGCGAACCGTCGATCGCGCAGCGCACCCTCATCGATTCCACAGTGAACCCTCAGAAGAACCCTGCCCGTCGCGGCGATTGTCGGACGAGTACCGTCTTACCAGTGAATCCGCTGCTGACCTCTCGACGCTACGTCGACTTGCGTCTGCAAGCCAGCGCTACCTGTTGACGGTCCTCTAGACCGCAACCTCTCCGTCGGGCACATCGGCCCGATGAGCATTCTCTCGCCCACCTCTGTCGGCGTCTCTTCTTTTCGAAAGGCATAACCATGTCTGCGCCCAGCGCTACCCGTACGCGCCGTGTCCCTACCTGGGCAACCGCGTTCGGTCCACAGATCGTTGCCGGTCTCGTACTCGGTGTCGTGTTCGGGCTGATCGCTCGATCGATGCCCGACGCGGCCGATGGCAACGAAAACTGGTTGGTCGGTACCCTCTCGACCATCGGTTCGAGCTACGTGAAGCTACTCACCGTCGCGGTCATTCCGCTCGTCTTCACGGCCATCGTCAGTTCCATCGCCAATCTTCGTGAAGTCACGAATGCTGCGCGTCTGGCAATTCAGACGCTGTGGTGGTTCGCCATCACGGCGTTCATTGCAGTGATCATCGGCATCGTCATCGGTCTGGTCGCCCAGCCCGGATCGCGGACCAGCGCTGGGGCGGACTCGGCGGGAGATCCGTCCAGCGTCGGGTCATGGTGGTCGTTCCTCACCGGCTTGGTGCCGAACAACTTCCTCGCGCTCGGCGCGAAGACCACGGTTGCCGAGAGCGGTACCGCGACCACGTCGTTGAGCTTCAACATCCTGCAGTTGCTGGTGATCGCCGCTGCCATCGGTATCGCTGCACTCAAGGTCGGCAAGAAGGCCGAGCCCTTCCTCGCGTTCAACGCCTCGTTGCTGGCCATTGTCCAGAAGGTGCTGTGGTGGATCATTCGCCTCGCGCCGATCGGCACGGCTGCTCTGATCGGCAACGCTGTGGCCACCTACGGCTGGGACGCCATCGGTTCGCTCGGAGTGTTCACCGTCTCGATCTACGTCGGCCTGGCTGTTGTGTTCTTCGTGGTATACCCGTTGATCGTTCGCGCTCATGGTCTTTCGGTGCGCGCCTTCTACTCGGGCGTGTGGCCCGCGACCCAGCTCGGTTTCGTCTCGCGATCGTCGATCGGCACTCTGCCTCTCACCGAGCGTGTCACCGAACGCAACCTGGGCGTGCCGCGTGAGTACGCCTCGTTTGCGGTACCGCTCGGGGCGACGACGAAGATGGACGGTTGCGCTGCAATCTATCCCGCCATCGCAGCACTGTTCGTCGCGCAGTTCTACGGTATCGACCTGACCATCACCGACTACCTGCTGATCATCGTCGTGTCTGTGATCGGTTCAGCGGCAACAGCAGGAACGACGGGCGCGACGGTGATGCTGACTCTTACGCTGTCGACCTTGGGACTGCCTCTCGCCGGCGTCGGCCTGCTGCTCGCAGTGGAACCGATCGTCGACATGGGCCGTACCGCGGTCAATGTCACCGGCCAGGCTCTGGTGCCGACCATCGTCGCCAAGCGCGAAGGCATCTTGAATCTCGAGCGCTACAACGCTCCGCGCAACGGCGATCCCTTCGTCGACGAGGAAGCCGAAGTGGAACTGGCTCGCTAGCAGGACGTTTCGAACGACCGATCCCGACGACCGAGCAACTGGGTCGTCGGGATTTTTCGTCTATCGCGGTGGTGACAGCGCTTCGACTGTTGCCGCGGTGGCACTGTCCACGGCTTCGACACTCGCGAAATAGTGTTGAAAGAACTCGCGCATGGTCTTGATGATCTCGATCTGCTGCTTGATCACAAAGCGAGCGGAGCCTTCATCTCCTGTCGCCAGCCGCGTGAACTTCGCCTGAAGCTGTTTGGCCGAGTCCAGGTCACCCCAGGACTCAGGCCACGCGAGGGAGGCGGTCATCTCCAGCATGCGATCCAGCTTCGTCAAGTAGTCGCCGCACGCAGCGTCGCACCTCTCTGCCACTCCTGATTCGACCTCGACTTCGCCCGCCGCTGCTCGGTCTCGAAGACTCCGCCAGTGGTCCAGATTCTGATTCAAACCGTATGGCTCCAAGGTAGTCAGCACCCTTCTGATTCACTTCGGCAAATACGGTTCGAAGTCGACCGCGTGTCGGTTGACCTCGGCGCAGGGTTCACCTTCGAGATCTCGCGAACCCTTCTTCTGCAGGTCGAGCACGATCAGACCGTCACCCGTGCCGAAAGCAACTGCGCAACCCAGGGATTTCAATTCGTCTGCGTGCCGCAGTTGAACTGCAGTGCGGCCCGAGAGGCTCACCTCCGCACCGCGCACGAACGAAGGACTGCCCAGTAGTTCGTTGATGGACTCCAGCGACGACAACACGGCGACGTAGTACCAGCTGTTCAGCGCAGTGCCGTCCCAAGTACAGCCCTTCCATCCGGGGTACGTCGTGATGCCCGCGAAGTCGGGTCGCTCAGTACTCACGTCCAAGCCGCTGGCTGTCACCGCAGATTTCGGGATAGTGCATGGATCGAATGGCTCGCGTGGACCCGGTGTCACCGCCGACGTGGATGTGTCCTCGCTCGCGACCGGGCTTCCATTCGTCGACCCGGCGCATCCCGTCAGCAACAGCACCGCGCTGCACGCCACAGCAATTCGACGTCCGGACATCACACGCATTCATTCAACCTCTCGACGCCGACGGCACTGACAGGTTGGACGCACGCAACGCGCGATCGGTTCCCTAGACGGGCTGCGAGGCCTCGATCTCCTGTGACTTCACGGAAGCAGGACTCCTACGTTCGGCTGCCCACACCCACAAGGCCAGCGAGATCAATGCGATCACTTCGGCAACGACGAGCACGCGCTCCACATAACCGAGGGTGACCACCCGATACCAGGGTCGCGTGCCGACGGCACCGACAACGAGTGCGTATGCGATCGGGAGCAGCGTGCAGACGGACAGCACGCTCAACCACAGTGTCGTTCGTGCCCGGACAGTCCATGGCCCCTGCCGAATCCAGGGCCGCGAGAACGCGAAGACCGCGACGGGGATGCTGACGAACGCCACTGCCGCACCGAGTCGATGGATCGTCCCGCCGAGGCTCAGTGACGCGTCGTTCGACCAATCCTGCTTCGGCACGGCGACAACGGCAACAAGGCCGACAGTCCACAGCATCAGACACAAGGACGCTACCGAGGTGGGTGGGGTGAGCCGTTGTCGCACCGCGGCCAGCAGAGTGAAAGCAGAACCCAACGCGAGCAGGACGACCCCGATCGAGAACACCCACTGCTGTGCGCCGAGTCCGTATTCACTGATCGTGCGCCGAAGGTGCGAAGGCGTCTGCCATGCAGTGTGAGCATCGAGAACCAGAACGACCAGCGCTCCCAACACGATCGACACGGTGCCGACCTCGGCCGGACGTATCGACACGAAGACCCCTCTCCCGGACGACGTCGGTCGCGTCCGACTTCCATGGTGCCCGAACCGTTGCTCGAACCCCCTTGGATCGTTGTGCGCGGAAACTCGGTCTCTGCTACGTGTGCTGTCTTGATACATGTGGGACACGGGTGTCTCGATACATGTGAGACACGATTCTAGGCTGCGGGGCGGTGGAGTTGTCCTTGGTAGCGCTTGTCGGTGTTCAGGTGCAAGTGG
>Ga0163179_10003616_pt1 | contig 10487 bp, 11 predicted proteins | sample AtlANTMetagenome_FD_109643 | JGI IMG/M metagenome (GOLD analysis project Ga0163179, IMG submission 109643) | Marine eukaryotic phytoplankton communities from the Atlantic Ocean - Atlantic ANT 2 Metagenome | ecosystem: Environmental > Aquatic > Marine > Oceanic | place: North Atlantic Ocean... | reverse complement strand
CTGAAGTTGGAGCTGAACCTTAAGGATGAAGATGCAGCGATTAGATTGCTTTCTTCTAAGGACTTCGATTTTAGCACTTTTTCTAAAAAAATCATAAGAAAGCTCCTACGTGAGCTTCAATCATCAATTGGCTACTACGAAGTTCAAACCGGACAATCGGTTAATTGGATACACACAAATTCAAGATCTATTCAGATGAATCGGTTGGAAAGAAGCATGGGAGAGTTCCTGAATTTAGAGTCTTTGAAATTCGATGTTAGGGAATGGCTCGAGTCAGTCGGCGTCAGTTTTGCAAGTGATGAGCTTAGTGAAATGGTAGATTCCTCTTGGCTGGGGCTCTTCTCAAGTCTTTGCACTTTTGATAAAGAGGAGGTTGCCGCATGAGTAAGAAGTGGGACAAGAAGGTCGAAGTAGAGGCAGAGCTGAACTGGCGTCCTGACTTTCGTGATCGTCAATCTCTGCCTGATATAAGAACCGTCAGGACAACTTTCTTCATTACGGCTATAGCAGTAACAATAGCCGTGATGAGTGTTATGCACGTAGGATTCCAAGAATATAACATCTACTCGCTTGGGAAAAAGATTGAAGAAGGAAAAGCTGAAATATCCTCACGCCAGGACCTTCATGTAAAAGCGATAGGGATGAAGAATCTCTTTCTTGCGCAAGAAAAACGCATCGATGAGATAAATACATTTGAAGAAAGACAATTGGCCGCGAGTGACCTAATACTCGATTCGGGCAAAAGCCTTAGCCCAGGCATGTCGCTCCTAAGTATTGAGTACATTGATGAAAAAGCAGTATTTCAAGGATTCGTCTTGGCAAGCGAGGAGGCAGACTCGCTTTTAAAAGATTATATTGAGAAGCTTCGGAACGTAGATTCGTTGAAAGATCGCTATGCAGACATCAATCAAGTTTTGGTGGAGAGGGAATCCGGCACTGACCTGATCAAGTTTCATTTAGAAGCAATAAATCCGGAGGAAGACGACAGCTCCAAAAAGAAATCATAGGTATGAATTTCGAGCGATTGATAGAGGCGATTAGGAAGAACCTAGTAATTGCGATTTCAGGGGTTGTTACGGCAACCTGCATGACGGTTTACGTTTTGCACAAGGATAAAAAGCCGGACTTGGAATCGGAAATTGAGCAGATCGACATTCGTATTTCGACTATGTTGAGGAATCTCACCAACAGTGCTGGCTTGGAGGAAGATATCGAAGTAGTCAAGAGCCAGATCTCAGAGCTGGATGAGAGAATGTTTCGGCCACAGGAGTTAGCCACAAACTACAATTACTTCTTCAATATTGAAACATCGACGAACGTTTCTCTAAGCGAATTAAAACAAGTTGAGATCGTGAAGGAAGACGTAAACCGGGAAAAGCATAAGATGCCGAATCCGATCGTGGATACCTACGTAAAGATCCGGTATGATATGAGAGCTAACGGAACTTATCAAGATCTGGTTCATTTTATGAGAACTTTAGAAGGAGGTCCATCTTTCTACAAATTGGAGAAGTTCAGACTGTCGAAGTCATCAGCTGGCGGCGACGAGCTTTTATCCATGGATGTATCTTTTTTAATGCTCGGGAAGAAAGCGTCTTAGTTCCGTATGAAATTTAGTACTTACAAGATTGTAACCATTTTACTGATGTTAGGATTTGCGGCATCAGGGTACTCGGTTGTCAAAGAACCAGAAGTTCGTAAGGCGAAAATAGAAATAGCGAAACGCCTTTTAAGCAAGCGTGTAGCTCTGCCGGACGAGAAGCTTCTGGTTGAAATCGGGGACCCTTTCGAATTTTCTAAAGAGGTCATTGAGGTTGTGGGGGAAGTAGTTGAGGAAAAAGTTTCCGCACATGAATTGATTCCTATATTAGCCGAGTATGTTAACCCCATTGGGATAGTCGCAGTATGGGGCGAGTATTATCTGATTTTTAATCAGGACAAGGTAAAGCCCGGTGGGGCGATTTCCATAGAGTATAAGAAAAAGAAATACAATTTGGAAATAGTAAGGGTTATTCGAAACGCATATAGTCTGCGTTTCGAAGATGCAGAAATTGAGATTAAACTAAAGTAGAGAGATATGAATAATGCAAAACGAATGATGTTTGACACGGTACTGTTCGGATGCCTGCAAATGGCGGCATACGGACAGAATGACCAGTCGGACGTTAGTACGGACTCTCTTAGGGAATCTGACGTCGGGGGGCAATTCGACAACTCCACCCTGAGGGGTGAAGTGTCGAGTCCAAGCACGGATACCGGGAGAGGTTTGAGTACGTCCTCATTGAATAGGGAACATGTTTTGGGTGATACCGATATGATTTCGGTCGACTTTCCAAACGCGGAAATTAGAACAGTCCTACGTAACGTAGCTGATCTCTATATGCTCAACATTGTCATTCCTGAGGGTCTACAAGGGACAGCTTCCATTAAGTTACGCGATGTGTCCTGGAAACAAATTTTCTCAGTAGTCTTGGAGCCCATAGGGTACACCCATATAGAGGAAGGTAACATTATTCAGATTATCTCTGACGATACTTTGTACTTTGAGCCTCCAGCTACAGATATTTTCATGCTCAACTATGCGGAAGCCAGTGATATTTCGGCTACCGTTGCCAACATGGTTGATGCTGAAAAGGGTGGGCGTGTACAAACAGACGCTAGAACAAATAGTCTGATTGTCACGGAAAGACAATCACGCATGTCAACGATCCGTCAAGTGATTGAGAGACTGGACAAGCCAACGCTGCAAGTAATGATCGAAACCCGATTTGTGGAAGTCACAAATCAGGACGTTTCCAAAATCGGTGTAAAGTGGAATAGCTTGGAAGAGTTCGAAGTCAAAGCTGAAGGAATATCACGTGGATTCGCTAACTTAGATACTCGGCTTGGAAACAACACTCGAGGCACTGAGAGCAACACAGGAGACAATTTCGCTGAAGTAGATCTTTCAGTTGGCGATGCCTCAATTGCTTTGGACCCCAACCTTCAGCAAAGTGCCATTCGCAATTTGACCGATCTTGTTCACGGAGGAAATTTGCAGCGGACGACAAACGCGATTTTCAGTACTAGTCAAGTCGGCTACATTTTTAGTGCGTTGAAAAGGCAGGGAAACAGCCGCTTGGTATCGCATCCAACCGTGGTAACTCTAAATAATCAGGAAGCTGAAATCTCAATCGGCGAGCAGTTCCCTATTCCGAACTACCAATATAATGAAGAACGTGGATCTTTCGAGGTTGCTGGGTTTGATTACAAAGACATCGGTGTGATTCTCAAAGTTAAGCCTTCGGTCAATAATGAGGGTCTTATTACGCTGAAAGTTAACCCTGAAGTAAGTAGCCGTACCGGTGAGCGTGAGTTCGGTGGAGCAAGTGGAGCAAGTATTCCAATTATCTCTACGCGCCGTACAGAAACTAAAATATCACTGAAAGATGGATACACTATGGGTCTAGGTGGATTGTTGCAAGCAAGCTCGATTGAAGAAGAAAGGAAGGTGCCTTTGTTGCAAAAGATTCCAGGTCTAGGAGCGGTTTTCCGTAACAAGGAAAAAGATGGCCAGAAAATGAACCTCCTCATCTTTATCACTGCCAAAATTCTTTCTAGTGGAGATTCTGATTTTGAAGATGTCTTCTCCCAGACGCAAATGAAAGATGTTGGTATAGACCTAGATGAAATGCGTAATCATTAATTCACAATAGAGCGAATTTTTTGCCGGGTCTTTTCTTTTGAGAAAAGGCCCGTTTTATTTTCAGGTACAGGGGAGGCAATTGTTCTGCCCCGCGATTCTTATATTTCCAATGTCTACTCGCCGACAATGGAAACGACCAGATGGCGAGTATGCGTTTGTATGCGGTGTTCCCAGAGAAAGAGTCCTTGCCAGGTTCCTAAAAGAAGGTTTCCCTTAGTAAAAGGGATTGACTCTGAGCTCCGGGTGAGAGCGGTTTTGATATGACTAGGCATGTCATCCGGCCCTTCGTATGTATGAGTAAAGTGGGGGTCGTTGTCGGGCACAAGACGGTTTAGATAGTTTTCAAGATCGTGGCGGGCGGAAGGATCGGCATTCTCCATTAGGACAAGGCTACAGCTGGTGTGGCGACAGAAGACGTTGAGGGTGCCATTCTCCAGACCGGATGATTTAAGAACGCTTCTTATTTTGTCGGAAATTTCGTAAGTTCCTTGGCCGTTGGTTTCGATATGAAACTCGGTATGCTGGATCTTCATTTCTGGTAAGAGACTAGTTGTTTGATGAACCGACTGTATTGCCTTCAACGATGTGGTCCTCCTCAGGCTCGAGCAAAATAGCAAAATCGAGTTCTTTCTGGTCTCGCTTGATTGTGAAAAGGAGGAAATCGCCCGGGTCTTTGAAGAAAATACTGTCACGCAAGTCGTCTAGATCCGCAATTTGCGATCCCTCGAGGTTCAGTATTTCATCCCCTGGCTGAAGACCGCTTCTTTCTGCAGGGCTTCCCGGAACGATGGACTTAACCAAGACGCGTTTTCCGATATTGTAGGTGTCTGGTTTCTCCTCAAACTCGATAGGCAGCAAGCCGTATCTGACTTTCTGATACTTTGTAAGTTGAGAGACAATTCTTGCTAGAGCCTTAGCTGGGACTATGTATGATGAATCCACTTCGGGTAAAGTGGCCATAACAATACCGATAAGTTCGTTATCAGCATCGAAAGCGGGCGATCCACCTTCGGCAGGTCCGATAGAAATGCTGAGGCGTGTATAGGTCAGGGGAAAGACTACTTCAGCAAAGTGGCTCTCGTAACCGGTGACGAGCCCGAATTTAGGAGTAGGACTGAAGTCAAGTGGGCTTGTTACGGAAAACGCCAGAGCTCCGATTTCGAGGCTTTCCTTTTCTTCGATCAGTTTGATGTAATCGAAGGAATCGGGCAAATTAATCACCTGCAAGAGAGCCACATTCGTACGTGCGTCTGATCCGACAATATCCGCGAGAAATGATATACCACCCTTTTCAATCCAAACTCGGGTAGCGTTGTCAGTGGGAAGATAGCTTGTCAGCACTTGTCCCTTCTCGCTGATAAAGAAACCGGAAAACACTCTAAGTACGACTTTTGGCTCGTTGTTCTCAGAAAGGGTCTCGGTGGCAACCTTTACCCGAACGACGGCGTTTTTGCGATCCAGGTAAATTCCCTGTACCGTTTTCTGCAGATCGAGCACGCTACTCGTGCTTTGACCGTAGGCGACCTGAGAGCTTGCAAGCAGGCTGGTGGCGAGAATTACGACTGAAGCTCGTGCCGCCAGAGTGGCACGTTTGAGTAGCCGAATGAACATGGGCTAAAAATGGCTCCAAGTACCGATGACCTTGGCACCCAAATCGGTTCCGGAATTGATGTGGCCAGCGGTGAATTGTTTAGGTTCAGAGATAATCTGATAGTCAATAGGAACCGACTTTTTCGTCAGAGCGTTGATTTCGTAGGAGGGAGTTGCATTGATCCCGTATGAGAAATCAACTTCGTTTGCCTCAGCTTGTGGATGGAGATCATTAACTACAAAAATAGGCTGATCGATGGCGGAAGCGTCGTCCGCTGTGGGGAGCATTGGCTCTGTTTGGGAGAGGCTTTTCGTGGTTTGTCCTCCTGTGAAATAATCGGTTTCTGATACAGTAAAGATACCAAGTGCTAATATGCTTGCCGTAGCCGTAGCTGCTGCGGATTTCCGAGCAATTAGTATGGAAAGCTTTCCAACCCTTTCATACCATGACTGCGGGCGGACAAGAGCGGCGAGTTGCTTGCTTCGTATTTCCTCGTCAAACTTCAACCAAAACGCTTCATCAGGCTTCTCCTGGCGTTTCAGCTGTATCAGATGGCTAAGGCGTTCGTCGTCTTTTGGGCAGAATGTTTTTTTAAAGAGCATTTTAGGCTTAGAGATATTCAACGGATGTAGTCCTTCAACTCGCCTTGAAGGAATTGTTTAGCGTAGTGGAGACGGGATCTAACAGTGCCAATGGACGTCCCGACGATGTCAGCGATTTCCTTGTGACTCAGACCGTCAATCTCAAACAGGGTGATCACGGTTCGGTGTTTGACCGACAATTTTTGGAAAGCGTCGTTAAGCCTTTCCTGGAGTTCGGTCATCAAGGCTGCTTTGTCCGAGTCGGACTCAGTCCTCAAATTTTCAATGAATCCTTCCGTATGATCCTCCTCGACCATTTTTTCGAAGCTGAAAAAGCGTCGCAGCTTGTTTTTTCGGAGGTGGGTGAGCGAAGTGTTTAACGCGATTCGGTAGAGCCAAGTGAAAAAACTAGATTTCCCCTTGAAGCGGTTGATCGATTGAAACGCTTTGATAAAAGTCTCTTGGGTAAGGTCTGAGGCATCCTCCCGATTGGACGTCAAATTGTAGATCACTGAGTAAACCCGTTCGCGGTACTTGAAAATCAATGAGTCGAATGCGTCTACGTCACCGGATTGGATCTTTCGTACGATGACGAGATCCTCATCTGCTTCCAATCGCCTCTCAGGCGAAGAAACGAGCGGCTTAGTGATGGTTTTGATTACACTCATTGAGGTGAGTTTGGGGAAACGCTAACTATAATAGGTCAAATGTCTAGGTCCCTTCGTTAAAAATAGCGAAAATAGGCGAAGACTATATCCTTGGATTAGGATCGGGCCCGATCTGACTGAAGAGCTTCTACCTGGTTCCATAAAAGTTCGCTAATCGTGTACAGAAGATCCGCATCTTCGTTACCGTTATAGGCAGTAATTGCTCCCCGGGCGAGCTGAACTTCTTGGAGAATGGCCTCTCGAACGGTGTCTATCACACCTAACTCGGCAAGCTTGGATTGCCACATTGAGATGTCGGCCTCGTTTTTACCTGCCAGCGTGTCCCTCAGCAGGGTGGCCTCTGCTGTCGGAAGGCGATCGCGGAGCAAGATGACAGGAAGTGTCGCCTTGCCGGTTGCGATATCAGTGCCCAGCGTTTTTCCGATTTTCTCTTCTGATCCTATCAGGTCGGTAAGGTCATCGTATATCTGGTAGGCGATTCCCAAATGCCGTCCAAAATTCCCGGCAGCCTCGACATAAGGTTGATCTCGTTCGGCTAGACGAGCTCCGAGAAAGCAGGCGATGCTAAAGAGTTCTGCCGTTTTTAGATCTATGACCCTACGATAAGTAGCTAGATCAATATCAGGATCGCCCCTTTGCATTGTTTGGAGGATTTCTCCCGAACAGACGTTTCGCATAGCGATGGCTACCTTCTCACTGACTTCTGAAGTTGGAAATTGGGTTGCAAGGTATACTGCGTGAGAGAAAAGGGCATCTCCGAGGAGCACAGCCGTGGCGTTTCCATCTTTTTTCGCGACGGTGAGACGGCTGCGGCGAATGTCAGCTCCATCCATAATATCGTCGTGGACGAGGGTCGCAAGGTGGATAGTTTCAATAACCGCAGCAAGTTTCACTAGTTTTTGATCAACAACGCCTTCCCCTTGCCATCCGCTAAAGAAAATTAGGGACGGCCTAATGCGTTTACCACCTGTGTCGATGCAATATTCTACGTATTCCCGAATCTCCTCCTCGAAACTGCTGACTTGCCGCAAGAGAAACGAGTCGAGAGTCGACAAGTGGGGTTCGAGCATTTGAAACAGCCCGGAAAGCAGCTTTGACTCACTTATAATCGGCGTTTGGGAAGCTTGGCTCATGTCGATCGTCGTTTTCAGTTTCTCCTCGTACCCCAGCCAGGGCTGGTATGATGGTAGGTATGAATGCGTTTTGAAAAATTCCGAAACAAAAATCGCCTCGTTTAAATCTTAGCCTTAGTCGTTATGTCGCGGAGGTTAAACAATTTAAGGAGAGATTCGGCAAAATTAGGCTCTTTTGAGGTCTGCTCTCAGACCATCTTTACCTTGGTCAAATCCTGTCCGTCGATGACTCCGATAGGTTTGAAATCTGCGTCAACGACGATTAGGTCGTCAACCTTCCGATTTTCGAAGATCCGCAGGGCCTCAACGGCCAGCGAACCAGAGTTGATAGTAATCGGAGATTGTGTCATGAAACTGGATACTGGTTTCCCCAGGAAGTCGGCATCCTCGAGAACGAGTCTTCGTATGTCTCCGTCGGTGAAGATCCCACTCAGCTTGCCATTCTCGTCTGTAAGGGCGATGCATCCGCTGTTGGGATTTGTCATATGCTGGAGACATTCCTTGCAGGTCGCCTCGTAGCTTGAAATCGCGAATTGCCCAGTCGGACGCATGATTGAATCAACGCTTGCGGCCAGAGATTTGCCGATGCTTCCCCCGGGATGAAACTGCACGAAATCCTCTCGACTGAAGGCTCGCCATTCTAAAACCACCATGGCGAGGGCATCTCCGATAGCCATAGATGCGGTTGAGCTCGCAGTGGGAGCTAGATCCAGCGGACAAGCTTCCATGTCTGCACAGTATATTAAGCGCTGGTCGCAAAGCTTCGAGAGGGAGGCGTCCGACATAGAAGTCACGGCAACCGTTCGGACGTCGAATCGTTTGAGGATAGGTACGAGTCGAAGGAGCTCTTCGGTCTCGCCGCTATTGCTAAATGCAAAAAGAACGTCCCCTTTGCGGCACAAGCCCATATCGCCGTGGAGAGCGTTTACAGGATCTAGAAATGTGGAGGGGGCACCAATGCTGTTGAATGTTCCGACCAGTTTTCGGGCAATATGGGCACTCTTCCCAATTCCGGAAAAAATAAGCTTTTGCCCATCATTAAGGGAATCGATCACAGTCGCCGCGACTTGAGCGAACGCTGAATCAAGCTGAGCGCTAGTTTTCGCCAGAGCCTCCGCTTCAATATCAATACACCGCCGGCCTTTAGCAATTATTTCGTCAGTATCCATTGATTAGGGAGAGAGAATGCGTTTAGCTGATTTCAGACTTGGAAAGTCAAGAAGAGGTGGTCTCATAGTATACGAGTATTTCCGATCATGATAAGAAGATCCTACGCATCAAAACTTATTTTCGCTCTTATTGGGACGTTCGCGATTGCGGGCTGTTCCGATCGGATGTCGCTCGATGTCCTAAGTGAGACGGAGGATCCCGTCTATCGTAGAGCGAAGGACCTCCTTTCCCGCAACCTCTACAACGAGGCGCTCTCGCAATTCACCAAGATCATATCGAAAAGATCCGGCAACGCCCCAGAGTCCCATCTGGAGGCAGGATTGATTCATCTGGATCACATGGATGACCAGTATTCCGCCATCTATCATTTCAAGCATTATCTAGTTATCAAAAGCCGCGATCCGGACTCGTCGGAACGCAGTGCAGGAATGGTTCGGGTAGAGGACCTGATTAAGACGGCGAAAAAGGATCTGCTCACTACGGAAGACGCGAAAAATTACCGTCTGAAACTATTGGATACGATAGAACAGCTTCGGCGCGAAAACGAGACCCTAAAAAGCCGGTTGGCTGAAGCGAGAAATAGCAACCTTAACACGCCGCAGAATAGGCAGGAACCCGAACGCATCGAGTCCGTGGCACCCAATCGCCAGCTACCTGCCCGATTGGGAAATCCGTCCGCTGCGGGTACTCGGACTTACGTTGTGAAGGAAGGGGATAGCCTTTATAAAATCAGTAGCGAGGTATATGGGAATGGAGGTCGCTGGATGGAGATCCTAAAGGCAAATAGCTCGGTTTTGCCAAGTGAAAGGCAGTTGCAGCCGGGTATGTTCTTGGTGATTCCCTAATTTTTTGTGCATCGATTCAAGAGATGCGGATGATGGTTTTGTCGCCGCCTGCTTGAATGCGGTCGCCAACACTTTTTCCTAACAGCTCATTTCCAACGGGAGACCTTGATGAAATGACGGTTATCGTTGAATTGTCATCACAAGAAATTTCGATACCTCCCATTCCAGGAGCGAGAAAGAAGATTTCCCGGCCTTGCGAAGATAGCAAGGTTACGAGGGCGCCGAGCGCAATAGGAGAGGATTGGGTGAAGGCGGGTAGGCTAAAGTTTTTTACAGCGGCTAGGCTTTCCCGCAATTCGACGGCATGACGTGCTTGACCGCTTGCCAAGTAGGATGTTTCCAATCCTCGAGTATCATATTTCCCTTCCGCCCTCGACTCTTCGTGAGTTGCGGATTCAGCCGACTCGATGGCGGCATCGGTAGCCTGCTCGAGATCGGACTCTAGTCGTCGGGCGATCACTTGCAGGATTGCAATCTTGTTCATGGTTAATGATCCAGGTCCTGATAGAGATCGCTAAGCAGCGGAGTCCAAGCTTTCAACTTCGCTTGGCCCAAACGACCCAGTGGCCAGGTGCTGGAGTTAGAAGCGTCGTAGAGTTTTTCGTTATTTCTGCTTCTCCCCTCCAGAGGCTCGTCATGGGGTTATACCATTTGATTAATCCGCTGTAAAAGGGCAGGTCGGGGCAGTCGAGACTGCTGGAAGGAAACGAAATCTCATGGCACCCTCTAAGCTGGGCTGAGTTGCTGGTGCAAATGATTGGATCTCGATTTGAAGAGTCGCTCATAGAAAGCCTCTAAGGGAAAGGTTCGGATT
>Ga0163179_10003615_pt1 | contig 10489 bp, 11 predicted proteins | sample AtlANTMetagenome_FD_109643 | JGI IMG/M metagenome (GOLD analysis project Ga0163179, IMG submission 109643) | Marine eukaryotic phytoplankton communities from the Atlantic Ocean - Atlantic ANT 2 Metagenome | ecosystem: Environmental > Aquatic > Marine > Oceanic | place: North Atlantic Ocean... | reverse complement strand
GGACTGTACATCAGTGTGGAATACAGCGTGATGCACGTTCCGTGGGAGGCCTTCGACTTGGAGGAGAAGCCATGAGAGCTTCGGCTGCGCGACTTCTCATATCCCTTCTCCTGTGCGTGGCCGGCTGTGGCGCTGAGACCCCTACGGAGGCAACGCAAAATTCTAATGCGACAGAGTTGTCCTCGAATGGGGAGAAGGGAACAGGCTCTCCGACTCTTTCCAACGCTTCCTTCGACGTGAACCTCGGCACCGGCAGAAATACCTATATGCCCTTGGTTAATGGAGACACACTACACCTTGAGCTAGGCCACCAGGGCCTTCAGCATGTCCTGGTCAGCATTCGATTGATGGGGCTCCCCAAGGCACGATACTCTGTGGACTTTCTACTTGTCCGCGACGACGGAGTGAACGTAACCGAGCCGGTCCGGGTCCGACTGCCCTTCAACTCGATGTCAGACGGTATGGGCGTTCAGCTATTGGGCTACACGCTCGTGATTGTGGAGCCTGCACTTGGTGTCGGGCACGACGCGGTGCTACGCGTGGCTGTGGAGGGACCCGAAGGCGAGATCGCTGTGGACGAACGAAGCGTACGCGTCGAGTGGGCCTCAGACGGCTGGAACCCCGACGCCTAAGCACGTCTGAGCAGTCAGCGGAGCCTGGGTCGACTCAGAGTCTGGAATCTGGGGCTCGAAATGCAAAGGACGATTCAGGAAGCCAGCAAAGTGATGGGACCGTGGTCGTCACAATGATCGCCATGGACGTGGTGCAGGTGGACGTCCACCAAATAGTCTATGTGGTCGCCGTGCGGGACGGCTTCGTGGCCGCAGCCGGGACCGTGTACATGGCTCGCCTCGTGCCCGACACAACGGTGCGAAGGTGTACATGAGTCCGGATTGGTATCCGAAATGGCGACCGAATGTTCATCCACGTGACCATCATGGAGGTGGTGCAGGTGCCCATCATGAAGGTAATCGACGTGCCCGTCATGCTCAATGGCCTGATGGCCACAGCCAGGGCCGTGTACATGGTCGTGTGAATGGTGGGTCTTGCAATCCGTCATCGGTCTATCCCTTCCTCATTTGAGGCGTTCCTCTTCGACATGATCGAAGGTACTGGTCAGTAGATCTCGAACGTGGTGATCCGCTATCGCGTAGTAGATATGCTTGCCACGCCGCTCCTTGCGGACTAGCCGCGCTCGGTGCAGTTGCTGCAGCCGTTGAGAGATGGTTGTCACCTTCTCTTCAAGCTCCTGAGCGAGCTGAGAAACGCAGTGTTCCTGATCAAGCAATCTCTCCATCAGCTGAAGTCGCTCCGGTGAGCCCAAGGCCTGAAACAAGAGCGCTCCGTCAACGAGGGTGCGCTCCGAGCGGAGTATATGGAGATGCGTGTCGTGTATATCCGATGCGCAACTGCTCTCTTCTTGAATCCGTGTCTCCATAGCATAAACCAATAATCCATGGATCCATGGAATGTCAACACCAATCTCTGATTCTGGTGCGTCTTGTAAGGGAAATGAGCAGGCCTACACGCGCATCACTTATTCAAGAAGCAGGTACCGCACGGCGCTCATAACTCTTCAGAATATAGTTCCCAGCCGCGGTCGCTCGACATTCCTGAATGAAAGCCTGGTACTCCTGAGAAAAGTCATCCAGGCCAGGCATCTCCACCGCGCCGTTGCCGAAATTATCCGGCATCACACATAAGGCGCCGAGGCTGCAAAATGCGATATCCATGGCACCCAAAGCACCCTGAGGATCGAGCGAGCCCCCTCGATCCTTCAACAATTCACCAATCGCTTCAAAAATTCGGAGCACAGTAGCTCTCGCGCGCTCCGCGTTCTCTGAGTTAATCGCAAGTAATTGGCGCATTCCATCCATGACTTTATCGCCGACGAAGAACCAGAGAACGCGTTCATACAAAGAGGACGATGAGATCATGCCCTGGATCAAATGCCTTGAGTCGGGGGCGAGCAGATAGTGGTATCCCAACTGCCGAACCGCGATACCGAGCTCCTGGTCGAAAACCCTTTTCCAATCTTCATCCAAGGCACCAAGCGCGTACTCTAAAATCTCCCAACTATCCTTCAAGATCCTTCCACCCGGAAGACAAAGAAGAGGAACTGCATATTTGCGACGCCCCCCGTGAACCCCGCTTTCCTGGCCGACGTAACTGCTCTCTGAACGATCGGCCTTATCACGCCGCAAACGCCCAACAGCTTTCGCGTGGTAACCCGGCACGTAGGGCACCTCCTCGAATTCGATCCCTGCGTGTTCAAGAGCCCAACGACTCACTTCGCAATAATGGGAATAGGGGATCGTAACCAGATGAGGCTTTCGTATGGACCTGGGATCAAAGGATTTAGGCATCAACATAAGCTTGGCCTCACAATATACAATGCGATTCGATTGTCACTCTGACACCTAATATACACGCTTTATTCGCAGAACTTCCCCAATCCCAAACGAGCGAAAAACGCCCAGAGAGCGATTAGAAACCTGAGTCAGCTCGCTTCTGTGAAAGCTTCAGAAAGCCGAAGCAAAGCATCCAGACTGCTCGCGCCAAGATGCGCGGAGCGCTCTGGACTCCAACCGTAAATCGAGTCTGGCGCGTTCGCGTTATCTTTGAAAGGCATCTCGAGAGTATAGGCAGGACACTGAAAACGTGCGGCCACGGCATTGGTGCACATGGTCATATTCGCCTTGCCGGGAGGGGGAACCGGATAGCCATGTTCACGCTGCAAATCAGGATTTGCGCGCTCATAGGCAGCGGAGAAAACCTCACATAGGAAAGGCAATCGACTCTCATTATATCCCTCGATGCCCTCCGAGCCGCTAAGGAAGTTATAGGGCAACTCCTCATCCCCATGAACATCCAGACAAAAATCAACACCCGATACATCCATGGCTGCACGAGTAAAATACACCTCTGGGCTCTCAGCGATCGTGGGCTCCTCCCATTCTCGATTGAGGTTGGCACCCGCAGCATTACATCTCAAATGACCACGAATGGCTCCGTCGGGGTTCATATGAGGCACGATATGAAGTGTCGCTCGTTCACGAAGGCGCCTAGAAATGGCGTCATCGGGGTCAAGAAGGCGGTCTAAAAAACCTTCCATCCACCACGAGGCCATGCTCTCGCCTGGATGCTGTCTGGCGATTATCCAAAACTGCAAAGAGCCCTCGCCGACAATCAGGCGATGGAGGTCTCGGCCATCTACGGTCGCTCCGAGCCGGTCCACAGTGACCATTTCCGACAACTGGCACTCGGAAAGAAGTTCAAGATGCTGCTCGTGGGTATGCGGCGCAAAGTAAGCATACCATTGCATCTGCCCTTCAGGTTGATGCTCAATACTCAAAACACCGTCCTTGAACTGAGTATCCACCCGCGTCCAGGTCTGACGATCCACGCTGGTACATACCCGGTAGCCATCCCAAGCCCTGGGAAAACTCGCATCGCCCGCATTCAGGATCCGAAAAGTGCACCCTTCATCTCGCGCCCCGTCTACCCGGAAATAAAACCACTGCATATGCTCATCGCCGGCGTCCTTTCTGATGCGTAGGTTTGCGCAATTACCATCAAGGATTTCAACAACCTCGATATTACCAGAGTCAAATTGAGAATCGATATGCATCGGTTGACGTCCCTCCCCAGAACGATTGACGACATGCTTGGAAAACAGGCGCTTTAAGCTCCTTCGACAAGGGCATCAAAGCAAGAATCGAGGAGAAACTCCATCGCTTATAAAACAGGCACCCGTCGCCTACTGACCATTGATGGTGTTCAACACGAGAGTCGTGGCGATTCCAAAGCCCGCCCCGGAAACGAAGAGATTCCACTTATAATGTTCGCCATTCAAAAACTTCGAATACAGCCAAAGCGCAGCCATAAAGAGAATGACAACAAAGATCTGCCCCACCTCAATACCCACATTGAACAAGAAAAGAGGCAGGAGAATACTCTCACCAAACATCATGACCTTGAAGTTACTCGCAAAAGCCAAGCCGTGAATAAGGCCAAATAAAAGAGCGATACTATAACTCAGGCGAGTATCGGCCTGCCCTGCGCCCTCCCCATACTTAGAAACATTCACGATGGCTGTTGCCATGATCGTAAGCGGAATGAGTATTTCGATCACCTTCGGATTTGTCGGAATAAAATCCAGCGAACTCAATATCAGGGTCGCGCTATGTCCCACGGTAAAGGCTGTAATAATGATCAGGATTTGCCGCCATTGAAGCAATGTATATGCGGCACATAAGGTCATCACGAAGAGCAGATGATCATATGCGTTGATATCAACGATATGCTCCCATCCCGTGAAGAAAAACGAAGCGGTTGAACTCATTATTTTGTATCTCCCAAATTATAGGAAAATTTAAAACCATACATAGTCGCAACATGCCCCTCGTCGATCCCAAATGGCGGAATGCGAACTACGATTCGGTTCGTTTGCAAGGGGCCAAAGTCTTGAAAAAACATCGCGTTTCTGATCTCGAATTTGTCGCCCTCCTTGAGAACAAGAGGGATTTCCACAAACTCTATGACGAGGACGTTATGCTGAGGCAAAGGCTTCGCAACTTTCAGCTTTAGCGGCAGCACTTTGCCGTTCAAGGTGATTGTGTAAAATCTCTTAAAATAGTCCTCAATAATCCGAGGCTTATCTTCTTTTTTGATCTTCGAAGTATCGACGCCCTTGAGCACGGAACGCTCCACACTGAGCTCAAAATCATCCACAAAAACCTTACATTCCACTCGGATTGCTTTCTCCTTGGGGTCATATTCAATCAGTGACGCCGAGAGTTTAAGTGGGTGGCCCGCAACCAAAGAGGGTAAGAATATACCCAGGCAAAGAAGCGCAGCCGCACATATCTTTGGATTCAACCTCACCGATTACCTCTAATCGACATCCATGATTTCGACGACAAACCCGCAGGAGCGAATTCACGGCGAAGTCTATATAATCAAAAAACAAGAAATGCCAGAGCCTTTGACTAAGCCTACCCACATTCTCGAAGATTTATGTGTAAGCGGAGACAAGCGAAAGCGTTTCCCCATTCTTCGCCACAGTCAATGCGAACTCCGCAATCGGCTCCCCAAAGGATGTAATCGTAGAAAAAACCTGTTACATTACTCCCCCACGAAACGGAGGGAGGGACACTATGGCAGTGGTCATTAAGGGCGGCACCGTCGTCACGGGTGATGACACCTTTCGAGCAGATGTACTTTGCGTAGGCGAAACAATCGCAGCCATCGGGCCAAACCTTGAGGTCCCAACTGGTGCAGAAATCATCGATGCCGGCGGCGCACTTGTGATGCCCGGAGGCATTGATCCGCACACCCACATGGAATTGCCTTTTATGGGCACAGTAGCAAGCGAGGACTTTTTCACAGGTACCTCCGCCGCTGCAGCGGGTGGGACCACCATGTGCATTGACTTTGTCATTCCCGCTCCACAACAGCGCATCATGGACGCCTATAAAGAATGGAGAAGCTGGTCAGAGAAAGCCGCCTGCGACTACTCCTTTCATGTAGCGATCACCTGGTGGGACGAGAGCGTAAAATCCGATATGGAGACGCTATCGCGCGACTTCGGCGTCAATAGTTTCAAGCACTTCATGGCCTATAAGAACGCCATCATGTGCGACGACGAAGTCCTTGTAAACAGCTTCGCGACAGCGCGAGACCTCGGCGCTCTTTGCACGGTTCATGCAGAAAACGGTGAGTTGGTTTATCGACTCCAGCAGGAGATCTATGAACAAGGCTTCCGCGGGCCGGAAGGGCACCCATTATCGCGACCACCTGAGGTCGAAGGTGAGGCAGCAAATCGAGCGATTCGAATCGCTGAGGTCCTTGGAGCGCCACTTTATCTGGTACACACATCCTGTATTGATGCCCTCGAAGCCGTTACTCGAGCCCGCTTGGAAGGACAGCGGGTTTTTGCTGAGGTGCTCGCACAACACCTGCTTATTAACGATAGCGTTTATCGCAACAAAGACTGGCGCTTTGCGGCCCACCACGTGATGAGTCCACCCTTCCGCTCACCGGAACACCAGGAAGCACTATGGCGAGGCTTACAATCTGGCATGCTTCAAACGACCGCCACCGATCACTGTTGCTTCTGCACGCCTCAGAAGGAAATGGGTAAAGACGACTTCCGCTCTATCCCGAACGGGACCAACGGAGTCGAAGACCGCATGTCCGTGCTCTGGCATCACGGAGTCCGCACGGGACGCCTCACCCCGAATGAATTTGTAAAGGTGACGTCGACCAATTGCGCCCAGATCTTCAATATCTACCCACGTAAAGGGGCTATCGCGGTGGGATCCGACGCAGATATTATTGTATGGGACCCCGAGGGCACTCGCCTCATCTCTGCAGAGACCCATCACCAGAATATCGACTTCAACATCTATGAAGGCATGGAAGTGACCGGGATACCCGCCGTCACGCTGAGCCGCGGTAGCGTTGTGTGGCAAGACGGGGAGCTCAAAACGGTACGAGGAGCCGGTAAATACATTGACCGGCCCTGCTTCCCTCCATACTTCGATGCCGTCAACAAGAACCGCGCGGCCAACGCCACGGAGCCTGTGGATCGAAGCTGAGCGCTTGGATCTGGCTTCTGCCGACCGCCTCTCTCAAGCCTTCGCGACTCGACGCAAGGTGTCTAATTGTGAAATAGACACCTACTGAGGAATGCGAGTTTTCAAGCTTGGCGTACGGGATACTTCTCCCGGCTCAGCTAGGGCGCGGTCACTCCTTGCGCTCATCCAAGATAGAGCCCCCAAGATTTCATGAACCAGTCTTGATGTCTCAAGTCTCAAGTCTCAAACAGAAGCTCTACACTGCATCTCTCAGTTCCAATCGAAACCTAGTGAAAAGAAGGCAAATTAGTATGACGACAATGACGAATGAACTTATCGAAACCGCCCAAAAAGCGTGGGGAGAGGGTATTGTGCGCATTGCATCTGCTCACATAAATGGAGAAGACTTTGTGCAGGTTGCGCGCGACCATGTCGAGACTCTCTACGCATATGGGCGCACAGCCGTACTCTTCAAGCCAACCTTGGCTGCTGAGCAACAGTTTCGATCATCTTTTGAAGAAGCCCTCTCCTATTTTGTCGCGGCCAACCAGGCCTGCCCAGAAGACAAAGGCTTTGCCATCAAGGGCTGGACCGCGGTTCGATTCGAAAACGTAGACATCCTCACCGAGGGAAAAACAGGAATGGCTATGGGTAACTATTTCTTCACCACTCCTGATGGTGATGAAGTCAAAGTAGAATACTCATTCGGCTATATCCTGGATAAGGAAGGGGAAGTGCGCATCAACCTTCACCACTCTTCAATGCCCTTTACCGGCTGAAAAAGCTCCAATCGGCACAGCGAGCTCTAAGGCGATTCGCGAGCTTTCCTATTTTATTTGCATATTTGCGCAAATAAACATAAAGTGGAGCCATGCAATCCTCAGAGATACAAGAATTTGCCGGTCTGCTTAAAGCACTCGGTGAGGTCAACAGGCTTTCACTGGTGTCCAGGCTTTGTAAATGCAACACGCCTCAAAACGCCATGTGCTTATGCGAGTGCTGCAATGTGGATGCTTCGGGTGTCTCCAGGCACCTGAAAATTCTCACGCAAGAGCGAATTCTGAACGTGGAGAAGCAAGGACGAGAGAGAAGCTATTCATTGAACAGAAAATACGTGGCAAGTCGATTGAGACTGCTCGCGGACGAGATTGAGCTAAACCAGGAGGAATCATGAGTAAAGAAGAATGCAAATGTGACTGTGCCGCGGATGATTGCTGCACGACAAACTCCTGTGAATGCTGCGCGACTTCATGTTGCTGCGGTTGAGTCTAAGCCTTCGAGCCTGGACTTCAGAATCTAAATCGAATCACAGGTCGAAAACGGCCCTGAAGAAAATTTAAACACGCATCGGCCCCTGGATCTCTCTGCTTTGCTGAGTTCGCGTTTATACGAGGACTGCGAGGCAGAGTAGATTCTGGGTCTGTAATTGAGCCGCAGCGAGTGGCCCGCGCGACGATGCTTCTTGCATCAAGTCGCAGAGATCCGCCCAAAGCCAGAAGGACTCCAAGCCTTTCTCTTAGATGGTTTCGTAGAACTTCTTTACTTTGACTTAGATTTCGCCATTTTTTTCGAGTATTTTCTTTCGGCTGTGGTGATAAGAGATTGCCATAAAGCAGAATATGGAATCTCGAAATTACAGCAGCTATAGGACCCCTCTGCCTCAAAAATGTTTAAATCTCTATTCAGCATTGAAGCAACCGCCCTCATTGATTTGCGCGATTTCGTGTTACGAGCTCTCTCATGAATGAGTCTCTCAGCTTCGCTGCGCTGGATGGATATACACTCTACGCCACGGTCCATGGGGAACCAGAAAGCGCACATACTGCACTGTTGTTGAACTCAGGAACCGGGATTCCCCGAGGTTTCTACAGACGGTTTTGCGAACACGCAGCCAATCAAGGCTTCCTGGTACTCAGCTACGACTACCGTGGTATTGGAGATTCCGCCCCAGAGTCCTTAAGAGCCTGCACCGCAGTCTATCGAGACTGGGGACAACTCGACCTTCCGGCAGCGGTGGACTACCTTAAATCTCTCGCCCCGGAACTGCCGCTCGTCACCGTAGGGCATTCGACAGGAGGGCAGCAGCTGGGCCTCTCCGATAGAGTTCAACAAGTCCGCGCGGCGCTTTTTATCGCGGTTTCTACGGGGTACTGGCGAGGAATGCCGCCGAAAGTCTGGTGGATGAACGTAGCGCTCTGGTATTTCTTTGTGCCGCTTTGCGGGCTGATTTTTGGCTATTTTCCCGCACGCCGTTTTGGTCTGGGCGAGAGCCTCCCCATCGGTGTGGCGAAAGAATGGGGCGACTGGTGCCTTGAACCCGACTACCTGGCGGCCTATTTCGATGAAACGGGACGACACCGTCCTGGAGATGGTCGCCCCTTCGGGCCACAACATTTCCATGAGGCCTGCTTTCCCATTCGTTCAGTGAACTTCGAAGACGACCCCATCGCTACAAAGAAAAACGTGCCGCCTCTTCTGAGCCTCTACAATCAGGCAACGTTGGACATCCACTGGCATCATCCGCAAGATTACGGAGCAAAGAAAATTGGGCACTTGAGCTTCTTCCGCAAAGAGCACGCTGCGCACTGGCAATCCCATCTCGACTGGTTACGAGAGCAGGCACACCCCGAAGGATGAGCAAAGAGAAAACGCGCGCTGCTTTGAAGGTGCGTAGAGACTCGAAAATATGTAATCATGATTCGATGTCTTGAAGCCTGGGGGGGGCGATTATGAAAAACAAGGGCCAGTTCAAGGAACTCATCCCCTTTGCACTCCGTTCCATCCCCTACATCCTGCAAAGCCATGTATTCAAAGACTACTGCGCGCTTGAACATATCTATGCAAACAAGCCACACCTGCCAGAGTCCGTGTGGGATTATTGCACCCGACTAATTCGTGACGATGAACCCAAAGTCTCCGGAATCATCGCGCCCAAACTGATGGAAGTTGAAGAGAGCGTGGACCCGACCTCAGGCCGAGATTTTGGCCCGGACTGGATCTTGAACCGGGGACTTATGCCTTTGTCCTACTGGGCCATGAGCAAGAAAATCGAAGAGATCGGCTTTCCAGCGCTCTTCCAGAACTACCTGGAACAATCGCTCGACCACCCAAGGTTCCTCGGACATGAGATCTCGGTGCTCGCTGGAAATTGGCAGTTCTACAAGGATGTAATCGCCGAGAGCTCAGACACTGAAGAAAGGGAACTCTTCTTCCAAAGATTTACCGAGTTTGTGACCACCACTTTTGCGCAGGGAAACAATACCGTTTTCGAGCACCCTGATATCGATGCCGTCCCCCCAGAATCTGAGATCCTTGAAGAAGCACTCCATAACCCTGGATTCTTTGGACATAATGTTCTGGCCTTTGTCTGGGGCCAGCGGCTCAAGTCGATCATGACAACAAAGCAGTACGAAAACACGCTGCACAACCTCACAGTCCTCAATCGATGGCACGGATTCGGTAAAGCGCCAGTCTTGCTCGACCCCATCTCAGACGACTGGGATGAGCAGACTTTAGACGATCACCTCATCGAATTTTTCCTCAAAGGACCGACGAATATCCACCAAATCACTCTGGCGGAAGCCCTATTATGGGCCTGGGAAAACCACCCGGGATTTCGGAAGATGGTCGCTGCGAATATCCTGTGTTTCACGCGAGGAACACAGCCTTGAGTCTGGACCACAGAAAATCCAGATTCAAGATGCTCCCCATCCAAGGCTTCACAAAGTAAAAAGCGTTAATTTGGGGTCGGCCAGGACTTAACAAATTCTGAAGGAAGAAAGATCCATGGAGCAAGAAGAGAACGACACAAATAAAGAAGAGCAGCCCCTCCACTTCATTCGCCTGAAATGGGCGGGAGCCTTTATCTCCCTATTGGTAGCGACGGACCTCTTTCTAAACTTTTTTTG
>Ga0163179_10003614_pt1 | contig 10490 bp, 10 predicted proteins | sample AtlANTMetagenome_FD_109643 | JGI IMG/M metagenome (GOLD analysis project Ga0163179, IMG submission 109643) | Marine eukaryotic phytoplankton communities from the Atlantic Ocean - Atlantic ANT 2 Metagenome | ecosystem: Environmental > Aquatic > Marine > Oceanic | place: North Atlantic Ocean... | reverse complement strand
TCAACTTGGACCTAAGTGTGCCTCATGTGAATCTCCTCTAATATTCGCTGAGGCTTTGGTCATTGATTCGGAGTACCATTGTTTTTCTTGCTACGAGAAGGTCACTGGCGCATCTAGCGCCTCCGAGCCAAAGGAAGTATCCGGTCTCCGGATGGATTGATTTAGCGTCGTGCCCTGTCTACGGGTGTGAGTACAGCAAGGCATCAGTTCCGTTTCTCGGAGTTCTATCGGAACCTTGCCCCTTCTGATCTCTATCTTCCTCCTCGACTTCGAAGTCGAGAATGGATGTTTATGGGTTGGGACGACCGCCCTCCTCGTCGCCACTTGGGGTATTCTAGTGCTGAAGATTTGCATCAGGTACTGACACGTTCAAGCCCCCCGCATTCATGCTTTCACAGTACTGCATACTACGACCGCCCGTCTGAATGGAAGATGGCAGACAAGGGTTGGCGAGGTGCCGATCTAATTTTCGATTTGGATGGTGACCATCTTCCAGGGGTCGATGCACTCAATTTTCCTGCGATGCTCACTACTATTCAGGAGCAGGCATATCGGCTCTGGAACGATTTCCTAGAACCTGATTTCGGATTCAAGGAGAAATACGCGACTTTCAGTTTCTCGGGGCACCGCGGATTTCATATCCACTATCGTCACCCTAGTATCTTGCATCTGGATTCAAAGGCTCGTCAGGAAATTGTTTCACACATCTCGGGTGCGAATCTGAATATTGAGATGGCTCTTACAGGTCCACGGGTCGGCTGGGGGAGGCGTGTTGCTCGTGGGGTTGATTCTGTGCTTGATAGGTTGGAACGTTACCACGAGTCCTCCAATACCGAACGTAACCGTATGTATAGGGAACTTCGTTCTACTGCGGTCTTAGGTTCAGCGAATATGTCAAGGAGGCCTACAATGAGTGAGAAAGCTATGGAAATGTTGGCAGGAATGTCTGTCGATGCTGATCGTCGGAGGCGACTCAAGAATTCCCTCAATAACATGGGCAAGCAATTTGGGAAGAATGGCGAACTCTTTACTTCCTTAATTCTCGGTGACCAGAGTGTGGTTCTCGATCAAGCTGCAGAGAATGACGACAATGTCACAGTCGATATACGACGTGTAATCCGTTGGGTAGGGAGCCTTCATGGCAAGGCTGGACTTCAGGTCACTGAGTTCCCTTTGTCACGTCTTGACCCTGATGGTTCAGATGCTTTTGATTCGCTCACAGAGGCAGTACCTTTCTCGATGCAGACAACAGAGAAAGTCCGTATTCTGCATGATGATGTTACTGCGAGAATAGCCGACGAGGTCGTCGAAGGAAATCGAGGTGATGAAATCGAGGTAACAGAGGCGATGAGTATATTCCTCGGTTTGAAACGGTGGTGTGAACCTCTTTGAGGTTTCTTCGATTCGGCGTCCTCCATCGGGGAATGTTAAAACCGTAATCGTTCTGAATCCAATACAGGGTGGCCGGGATGACATCGGATGAAGAGAATCCACCTTTACCACCAGGGGCTATGCCTCCACCTCCACCTCCGGGCGGTATGATGCCTCCTCCACCTCCTGCAGGAATGCCTCCTCCGCCTGCTGAAATGCCTCCACCTCCACCGCCTTCTGAGGCTCCTGCACCACCTCCAGCAGCAGCTCCCGCCCCTCCTGCTGAGATGCCCCCGCCTCCTCCAGCAGCAGCTCCCGCCCCTCCTGCTGAGATGCCTCCTCCACCTCCTGCGGCAGCCCCCGCTCCTCACGCTGACCTTCCCTCTCCGGCTCCACTCCCTGCTCCCGCATTGGGTCAAGAGAATCCCATTGCACCGGAACCTCAACCCGCGCTGTCATCCAATGACCGCATCGATCTTCGCAGTCTTCGTGAGGGGGCTGATGATTTGGTACAGAATCATGACCAGATGTATGGGCATATTGACCGCATCGCTTCTGGCCAAGTCGGCACTTTGCTCGATCGCTTCTCAAATCGTTTCGGTTCCGATCTTGACCGTGAGATCATCGTGTTGCGCAAGAAGGAACAGCAGGCAATGCGTGAGGTTAATCCTACGGTTGAACTAATCAGTGGTGGTCAATCAGAAGCAACAGATGTTGAGGAGCAAATGGATGATGTCGAGGACCTCAAGGCTGCAATTGAGGATGCAATCCGCCCTCTTAAGAAGCGCTTTGATAGGGCTAAGAAGGAAAGAGACACATCCTTGATTCGCAAGATTCAACCACGCCTGAAGGCACTTGTCGAGGACCGTAAGATGGTCATTGAAGTCATTGAAGGCGAGCGGGAGTTCGTCGATATCACTGATCTTATCGATGAATATCTCGGTGAACTACCTCCTGAGGATGAAGATGATGAAGATCATGCCATGGATGAGGCTTCAGAAGATTCCGCTTCAGGAGGTGAGGATGATAATGGCGATGAGGATTTCCGTGCCTTCACTGATTTGGCTAACGAACTCCTTGGTCTAATGCCAGAGGATTTCCAGAAGAAATTCATTTCCGGGCCGGATATCGAATTCTTCTCTTCCGTATTCAACGATCCTGGAGCCGCTAGCGAGGACAATCGTCGCGCCTTTGTAGAGTTGATAAATCGCGAACTTGGTTCCGCTCCTGACGCGGTTACGGATCGTCTTGTCCAGGATATTGAACTGGCGAAGCGGATTAAGATAAGATACGGGTGAATGATATGGGACTCCTAGACCGATTGGATGATGATGCGAGCGATGCCGATGAGGCTACTTCGATTGAGACTGCCCCTGCCAAGGAAGTCAAGAAGTCCGAGGCGAAGAAGACGAGCCGTCGAGGCCGACGTGCTAAGGCAAAGGAGGAAGCTCCTGTCGATGATGCTGAAGAGGATGAGGCGCCACGTCGCCGAAGCCGAGGTCGACGAGAGCGTCAACCTCGAGAGAAGAAGGAACGCGTTGTCCGTAAGATTGGCGAAGATCGTGAAGTCGCTGGAATGGCAGCATTTTCCTTCCGCAGAATTGTTGACTTCATTGTCAACTACGGCTGGGCAATTCCAATCCTAGGACTTAGCCTCCTTGGAACCAATTCTGATTTCACATGGTTCATCATCGGTGGCTTGGCTCTAATGTTGTTGAACAATATTTTCCTGCCTTATCAGTTCGGTAGGACGTTGGGGAACTTCACAACACGTACAATGTTCATCCGACACACTGGACAACCTCCAATGTTCATGTTCTTCTTGATGAAGACATTCTATTTCCCGTTCCTTCTTCTCGGATTGTTCGGTATTCAACTCGCTTTAGAATATAGCAAAGAGACGAACATTGTTGTCTTGGTAATCTGTATTGTTTCTCTACTTATCTTCCTTGCAGACACGATCATTTCTCGGGTTCGTAAGGATGACCGAATGGGCCTCTGGGAAACCGTATTCCTAGGCGTCTGGCTCACTAAGCATATCAGCACCGGTGAATCTAGCGGCTGGCTCAAACGCCTCGAGTCTTCGGGGGACTTCTTCGAGCAGCGTGGATGGGGCGTCGATGGTGAAGGCGATGAGGAAACTGATGAATCCTGAAGGTTCCACATCTCATGAGTAATTCTCCTAGTGACCCACAAGTCACCCGTCCTGTAATGGCACGCATTCTCATCGCGTTATCTACCATCGGTCTCTTTATTGGAATCCTTCGCCTTGAGGTTCTTTTTGTGATTTTATCCTCATCCATTCTGGTAGTAGGTGTCATTTCACACAATATATTCACAGGTTTTGTTCGCCCAATCCGGAAAGAACGAAACCCGACTAGTAATTTCACTCTACACCGATGGGCTAGTGAGAAAGGTTGTACAGTCGCCCGTTTCGAACGATGGGCAGATGAGCCAGCGCCACTTATCATCGCCATTCATGGTTGGCAGTCGGATTCAAGTTCCACAGAGAAGCGTATTAGTCCGTTCCTTGAACGAGGCCATCATGCAGTTTTGATTGATCTTCCAGGTCATGGTGCTTCTGATGGATTGGCCATATGGACTGCAGTAGAATGTGGCAGAAATATCTTGGAGATGATTCAAGATATTGTCAAAGTATGGGATTGGACACAGATTACTTCGGTTGTTCTCTTGGGCCATAGTATGGGTGGTTTTGTTTCATTGAGATTTGCCGATCGATTTAGTGAGGTACTTCCTCAACCAATCGAACGAGTATATCTGGAATCACCAATGACATCTTTCCCGATGGTATTCAATCAACGAACTACTGGTCTGGGCCTGATTGGACGCTATATCTCTAGATTAGATCTTCAATGGGCATATCTTCGCCGGGGGCCTGACCCTGATCTAAAATGGTCACATTTTAGCGTACCAAAATGGGGCATTCCATCAATGGAGATTCGTATTCTTCAGGCGAAGGAAGATATTGCGTTGGGCCATCATCATCTCGAATTACTCCAGCCTCATGCTAGTGATAATTGGGAAATTTTTATTGACAAGGATTTGAAGCATTTTGGGTCTTCTAGAGGCAACGCACATTCGACTTATCTAAGATGGATTGACCATTGATTATAGGTCATAATTCCGCAATAAATCCTGATGCGATAAGGAATATGAGTAGGCCAATCACCATGCCCAATGCGACAAAGTGCATTCCAATAGAGAGTCCGATTCGTAGTTCAAGATTTGTGATTTTATTGAAGGGCCAGACTGTATTTACCTCTTCTTGTCCCCCGCGGATACCGAAGAGTGGGCGAGCAAATCGTGTTCTTCGAACTATCTCGAAGCAAATCATCACACCACACATTACGATGATTGTACCAATGATCATTCCGACGTAGTAGTTCAGGCCTATTAGGCCGAAGATGGCGATTGGGAGAAATGTCAGGTGCATGTGTACAATATAGGTGGGATATACGGCCTCGTTGAGGTAGGCTAGAGATGAACTTGGGTGATTCAGAAGTTTCGATGCCCATGAGAAAATCAGCATGCACCAGAACCAAGCATGAAACGACTGCACGATGGATGATATTACAGAAATTGCGCTAAACGCAGGATAGCCACGTTGTACCCAGCCTCCCTCCATTACCCTTGGAATTTCACTTGATTCGTTGAGTATATACCATGCAATGGCGAGGATTGGTACCATGGCTGTGAGAGGTATGCGAATGCGATTAAGCACGGTGAAGTAATCATCTTTCGCAGAGATTAGGAGGTAGCCAAACAGGAAGTACAGCATGTAGCGGGAGAACTCCCACCACATGCCGACCTCTCCTAATCGCCATGGTTTGAACAGGATGCCGTTGACGGCTAGTATCAATGGGGGAATGAACAGTATTCCGAGGCCTAATGGAAGGTTCAGAAATTTTCGTACAACTCTCATGAGTATTCCCTCCGGGTTATTCTTCACCATGAGAAAAATCGGTGAGAGGATGACTGAATAGATCAAGAGATTGTAAATAAACCAAAGATGACCATACGGCATACCATCCATTCCTGGGAAGATTGTGAACAATTGGATAGTTGCTTCAATTGGTTTTGTAAAACCCAAAAAGAGGACATAGACACCGAAAAGGAGAGGTATTCCGAGTCTAATTACTCTCTCCTTGAGATATGTCTTTCCTGATCTCCTCTTCAAGGCGAAGGCAGTACCCATTCCAGAGATAACGAATAGTGCAGCTAATCTCCATTGATGCATCACGCCGATAATGAAGAAGAGTGGTAAATCCCATGCACTACCCTCAATTTGTTCGAGGGAGAAAGCTGAGTAATGAAACCAGATTAGCAGTGCGAAGAGGATTACACGTAACCAATCTAGGTCATGGCGACGGATAGGCTTCAGCATTTCTTGAGTTTGGGGAGGGTGGATTATGTGTTGTTGACTATGAGGTGTATGTATGGTCGATTGAGGATACTGAATCATTCAGATTCCCCTTGTCGGCGTTCGATAGCGAACTTGCGGAGGTCTTCTCCGGTAACGCCCTCTTCGATACCTTCAATGTCTTTTTCGTCCACAATCTCGACACCTAGAATTGTCTCAATCACATCCTCCATCGTAACTAGTCCAAGTGTTGCTCCGAATTCATCTTGTACAAGAGCCAATTGTTCCTTGCGAGTGAGGAATATGTCGAGTAAATCGTCGAGGTTTGTATCCTCATGTACGCGGACAATATCTCGCATCATTGACGACATCATGATTTGATGATCGTCTGCAGCTGCTTTACGATATATCTCTGAACGGAGGACGAGTCCAACAGGCTGATCGATTTCTCCATCGAATACAGGGAGTCGGCCATGGACCATGACTGGATTTTTGTCCATTGCGGCTTGAACCGTATCATCTACAAGCACGAATGACATTACAGTTCGAGGCGTCATAACAGATGTGACGTTTTGGTCACGCAGGCTCAGTAAGTTTCGGATTGCCTTCTCCTCGTCTGTCTCGATGACACTTTCATCCTCTGCGACCTCGACCATGGCGGCTAGCTCATCACGAGTTACTGCACTTTCTGACTTCGCAGGGAATAGGTTCCTCATCCACTCCATCGGGATAACGATAGGGAGTAAGATCATGATTAGGCCGCGCAGAGTATAGGCTGAAAATACACTGAGATTCTTCCAATACAAGGCCCCGAGGGTCTTCGGGATTATTTCTGAGAGGATTAGGATACCTAGAGTCAGCACAGCGGATGCTACGGCCATCACCAATGCTTCAGATTCAGTGCCCTCGACCATCGCTGCCACTTCAGCTCCGACGCCGAGAGCCCCAACTGTATGCGCGATGGTGTTCAGGGTGAGGATTGCAGTTAGAGGGCGTTCCGGTTCGTCTTTGAATCGGGCCCAAAGATGTGCGACTCTGCTGCCTTTCTGTTCAAGTACCTTGACGTGTGAAATCGAAGTACTGAGCAGTACTGCCTCGAGGACACTACAGAGGAAGGAGGCTCCGAGTGCTAGTGTAGCATACAGGATGAGCAATGTGTAGTCTCCTTCGCCTGCTACAGAGGTTTGGCCAACCAAGGTATGGACATCCACTTCGGACTCACTCCGGATGTGTAACAGGACCAGATTGGTTTGAGGTCCCAGTCATGTGCATCTCTCTCAAGCACTGTTAGGTCTAAAGGGTTCGTGAAGTCAGAGTCGTAGTTGAACGCCACATTGAATTGAGAGTCGGACTAGCGCAGAGCATGACCGGGGAGCACGTACTCGTCTGTGTAGCGTGGCCATATGCCAATGGGCCACTCCACCTTGGCCATGTTGCGGGATGTTATCTTCCTCCGGATATCACTGCTCGATTCGAGCGTGCGAGAGGTAACAGCGTACTGATGGTCTCCGGTTCAGATGAGCACGGGACGCCAATCACAGTCACGGCTGAGATGGAAGGCGTCAATCCACAGGATATCGTGGACCGATATCACGCCATCAATGCTCAAGCTCTGTTGGATCTTGGTTGTGTATGGGAACCTAACATCGATCCTCGGGGAACAGAATATGGTGGTGCTCTGTTTAACAGAACATCCGATTCATCTCACATCAAGCGTGTCCAAGATAACTTCGCATCGCTTCTCGATGCTGGGCTCTTCGAGAAGCGGACGATGGACCAATACTATGAGGTCAGATCTGATGGAAATGGCCGTTTTCTCCCCGATCGATATGTTGAGGGTACTTGTCCCAATTGTGGTGATAATGATGCTCGTGGAGATCAATGCGATGCATGTGGGACGACCTACGAATCCTCTGATCTTGAGAATCCTCGATCTAAGATGAATCCTGATGCAGCGATCGAAATACGGCAAACACAGCATATGTTCTACCGACTGGATATGTTCCAAGATGTCTTAGAGGAACATGCGAAATCCCGTTGGCCGGTCTGGAAGAACAACGTGCGTGCCATGACCAAGCAATGGTTGGAGATGGGCCTCAGGCCTAGAGCTGTGACTCGTGACCTCGAATGGGGAGTACCTGTGCCAATTGAGGACGAGGAGTTCGATGGAAAATGCGTCTACGTCTGGTTTGAAGCAGTTCAGGGATACTTAACGTGTGCTCAGATTTGGTCAGAACGCTATGGACATGATCATCCAGATGGTATCGAATCTTGGAAGCGTTGGTGGTGTGTCGATGAAGATGGTAATACTCCTCGTCATCTCTATTTCCTAGGCAAGGACAACATTCCCTTCCATACAGTGATCTGGCCGGCCCTCATTATGGGGCTCAACATGGCAAAGAATGGCGAATCTTCTGCAAAAATTCCAGGCTCTGGTGATCTCCACCTTGAGGATAATGTTCCAGCTATGGAGTATCTTATGCTCGCAGGTGGACAATTCAGCAAATCTCGTAAGCATGCAATCTGGCTCCCCTCGTTCCTTGAGAAACACGATCCAGATACTTTGAGATATGTTCTAACAATCAACATGCCTGAAGCCCATGATACTGATTTCAACTGGGGTGATTTCGTTGAGAAGGTCAATACTGAACTCATCGCAGCATATGGGAATTTTGTGCATAGAATCATGACTCTCACAGCCAGGCTCCCATCCGAAGGAAACTCACCATTACTCCCCTTCGATGATGTCGTAAACAATCGAGAGCATGCAGAAAAGTTGGAAGATTTTCATGCATCAATTACAGATTCATTGGAGCGCCATCGGTACAAGGAGGCCCTTCGTACAGTGATGTCGGCTGCTCAGTACGGGAATCAGATGATCCAAGCAGCGGCTCCTTGGGCCCATCTATCGGAGGACGGGGATGATGCAGAGAGGCGAGCCTCCCTTTCTACTCTCGCCTTTGGTTGGCGCATCGCTCGTTTCCTGTCCATTGTTACTCAACCATTCATTCCATTTTCTGCTCAGAGACTATGGGCGATGCTTGGGCAGGAGGGCGATGTAGCATCATACCATTGGGCCAATGCCATCGATTGGGAGGCTCCAATGACATGGACAGGAGAGGCAGCAAAGCCCCTGTTCCAACGTCTTGACCTCGATGAGATACTCGCTCAAGAGGGGGTAGTTGCAGAGGAACACGTGGATGAATCAGGACCTTCCACCCATAGCGTCAAGGGCAGTAGCCGTCCAAAGAAGGATGGTAGTGGCATGTCTGACGAGCCCGAGGGCGTGAAGTTCATCGAGTTTGACCAATTTATGGCTGTAGATATCAGGATTGGTCGAATCGATTCAGTCGAGGACCACCCTGATGCCGACAAACTCTACGTTGTTCACATCGATGACGGCACCGAGGAGGGACGCACCGTGTGTGCTGGGCTCAAGGAATTCTATCAGCCGGATCAGATGACTGGACTTCATGTCGCCTTTGTCGCGAATCTAAAACCTCGAAAGTTACGTGGAGTCATGTCAGAGGGGATGATGCTCGCTGCAGATGATGGAGAAGGTGGTGTCTGCTTGCTCACTGTAGATTCAAAGATGGCTCCGGGTTCAGAAGTCCGTTGATATTTTGATGGGCGTTCATAGATGTTCTTGGGGTAATGAAGTTGGAAGAAATGCTACATGAATTGCACGTTTCTCCTTATCCACCGAATGAAGAAATTGTGAACGCCATTACCCATGGTCTGGGTGCTATCCTTGCAGGAGTGGGTCTTTACTTTCTCTTGATTGAGGCGAATCTAACAGAAGACCCGTGGAAACTGTGGTCGAGCGTGACGTTCGGCCTATGTATGATCACTTGCTACCTCTTCTCTACCCTCTACCACGCCGCTACGAATCTAGAATTCAAGCACAGGATGAGAATTGCAGATCATATTGGGATTTATCTGCTGATTGCTGGGTCGTATACTCCTTTCGCCTTAGTGAGCCTTCGTGGTTGGATTGGAGTTACTTATTTTATTCTCATATGGGGTTGCGCTGTTGTTGGAATAACCCTCAGAATTGTCAATAGGGGTGTTCCAAACTATATCTCAGTTGCACCTTATCTCATCATGGGGTGGCTAGCGATAATTGGGATCAAACCATTGTTTGACTCAATAGGGTGGGATGGATTGGCTCTAGTTCTTCTCGGGGGAGTGTTCTACTCAATCGGAGTCGGATTCTACTTGTGGAAGAGGATCCCATTCAACCATGCCATCTGGCATCTATTCGTACTCGCCGGAAATATCAGCCATTACTTCGCAATAATGTTCGAAGTAATACCTCATTGAAAATTTTTACAAAACTAATCGGTACCCTACAGGACTAAAAGTATAATGAAGTTGAGAAATGGGTATGAGCGAAGAATCTGGCTTCAAAATCTTGGTAACTAATCAGAGTAATAATGAACGAATCATCAGAGTAGTAATCGCTGTATTTTTGATACTGGCTTACCTTGCTATACCATCTAGTGTGAATAGCACGATTGCTTTAGTTGGGCTTGGAGTTGCAGGTGTTCTTCTATTCAATGCAATATCTGGTAATTGCTATATTTACCGGGCACTCGGTATCAATACGTGCCCAATTCCAGAAAACCAAGATTAACTCAGTTTTTCTATACAGAGGGTACCCCCTGATTCGTACTACTTAATCAGTCCTATTTTCACCTATTTCAAGGGATACGCAATGGCCCAAATACCCCGCTTA
>Ga0163179_10003611_pt1 | contig 10492 bp, 6 predicted proteins | sample AtlANTMetagenome_FD_109643 | JGI IMG/M metagenome (GOLD analysis project Ga0163179, IMG submission 109643) | Marine eukaryotic phytoplankton communities from the Atlantic Ocean - Atlantic ANT 2 Metagenome | ecosystem: Environmental > Aquatic > Marine > Oceanic | place: North Atlantic Ocean... | reverse complement strand
TGCTGGGCCAAGCCGGATGGCAACATGGAGGCTGTGGCCACTCCGGCGGTGGTAGAGGCCAAAAAACGGCGTCGGGTCAGGCTATGATTCTCGGGGTTCTCCCGCTTGGCCAAGCGATCGTTGTGTTTTTTGCTCATTTTTGGAGATGAAAGTGGGGCGGAGAGCTTGGCTCGTAACCCGCCTTCAGGCAAGCCAAGCGTGGGAAAAAGGGCCGAATAAGACGGTGAATAGTGTGTGTGCAACCAATCAACAAGAAAGGCGTGAAAAAAATCGGCCGAACGCTAAAAATTCTTTGACGGCAGAACATGCAAACTGCTACGAATTGTGTCCCTTTTTGGATTAGCCACAAAATGTAGTGTTTTTGGTGAAATTCTCACAAAGCACTGCTTTTAGGGAAATTGTGTCTCTGGAGTTGCCAAAAAGCGGAAAAATAGGAATTTGAATCGGTAAGTAGGGGAAATGGAAAAGAATTTTCAGATAGGCAACAAGGAGTTTGTGTTGGATCAGGCCAAGGCGGAGGAGGCTTACGCCGCCAAGCGCATTATTAACGGCCGTCAAACGATGACCTTCAACCTGTTGCCACTGAAGTACCAGTGGGCGTACGACATTTATCGCGCCATGAAAGCCAACCACTGGGAACCGGAAGACATCACCATGGCCAAAGACATCGAGCAGTGGCGTGGCAACGACTTGAGCGATGTTGAGCGGTGGATTATCCGTATGGGAATCGGCTACTTCAGTGCCGCCGAGGGTATCGTAGGGGACAACGTGCAACATGTGGTTCGGGAGTTGGTGACTGCTCCAGAATTAAAACTGGTCCTGGGGCGTCATGCGCACGAGGAAAATATCCACGCGGACTCGCTGCTCTACATGATCAGTTCGCTTGGAATCAATCCACACGAGTGCGAGGCTATGTTTGAGGACGTGCCGACAATCGTCCGTAAAAATGAATTCGTCAGTCGCGTGTCCCGTGGTCTTCGACGTGACATGGACCTGACCAGGACGGAGGAAAAGCAGGCGCTCGCAAAAAATATTTTTGTGTTCGGGCAGTGCATGGAGGGGACACAGTTTTATGGGCTGTTCGGAATGATCCTGTCGCTGTACCGGCAAAACAAATTTCCCGGCATCGGGCAGATGTTTCGTTACACATTGCGGGATGAATCCAACCACATTGAGGTGTTCCGAAATTTGCTGGTGGATCTCGTTAAGGAAAACCCGGACGTATGGACGGACGAATTCAAACAGGAGTTGGTCGACCTGATGAAAGAGGCGGTTCAGCTTGAGAAGGATTTTATTAACGACTGTCTGCCGGTGAACGCTGTTGGCCTAAGTTCGGAGGAGTTCTCAGCCTACATTGATTACATCGCAGATCGCCGGTTAGAGAACGTTGGGTTGGATCCGCTGTCGCCCGGCGCGCAGAACCCGTTTCCATGGCTGGCAGAAATGATGGACATCAAAAAGGAACAAAACTTTTTTGAGGGCCGAGTCACGGAGTACCAAAAAGCGTCCTCGCTCGAAATGGTCAGCGACGACGAGCTATAATTTCAAAACTTAATAACAACCAAGCAACCCAAACATGCCGTTTAGTAAAATTACGTTGGAGGAGGACGAGGCAATCAAGCGCCTTTCATCGAGAGCGGAGACGCCCAAGCGATTCAACTGGGAGGAGGCGCTGTCGGGCGAAGATGACAACAAGCAAAATGTTCGCCTGAGTTCCGGCGAAGGCGAACGGACTATAGGTCTGACGGAGATCGCAAACACGGTGGGGAACGCCTTGGCCAATTTGTTGTTGTCCAAGGGTGAAGAGGATGTTTTTACCAACGAAAACCGGGATTTTGTAGCCAAGGTAACCCGTGCAGTCGGGGATCGGTTCAACGAAAGCGCGCTTGGCCAAGCGGAGAATGGCGGTTTATCCGAGAACGAATTTCATCGGGGGATTGAGCGGGTGTTGATCGAAAACAACGCACACGATGTTGCCCGTAGTCTGGTTTTTGATACGTCCCGCAGGGTGCCGCAGTCCGATGAAAAAGTTAGCGTCCGCCTGATCCGCCGAAACAATCAGGTCGTCAGTTGGAACCAGAACAAAATCGAGATTGCGATTAGGAAAGCGTTTCTCTCGCAGGAAAAAGACAGCGCGCCGGCCGTCAACGTGGCCGAGGCTGTGACCGATAGAGTGAAAAATGGAGGCCAAGCGTTTGTTCACATCGAGGAGGTTCAGGACATTGTTCAGGAGGAGTTGATGAAGGCCGGGCACTACAAGGTGGCCGAGGCTTATATCCTGTATCGCTCCCAACGAGCCCTGCAGCGCACGGATGACTTGGTAGCACCGGATGAGCAGGTTGATGTGTCCGATGAAAACCAGCAGGAACTTCTCCTGATCAAGCAGCCGGATGGAAGTTCGGTTTTCTGGAAGGGCGAGGATCTTCGCGCGCGCATCGAATACGCGAGTATCGATTTGGACTTGTGTCTCGACGCGGGGCAAATTGAGACGGAGCTGCGACGCTCGGTTTACAGCGAGATGACGGCGGAGGAATTGCAGACGACGATCCTGCTCAACGCCAAGGCGTTGATGGAACGGGACGCCGGTTTCGCTCGCTTCGCCGGTCGCATGCTGTGCACCTACATTTACGAGGAGGTGCTGGATTGGGACATTCTTCGCGACGGTGTCGGTGCGCTTAAGGAAGCGCATGCGAAGTATCTGCCGGAATATCTTCGGCACGGTGTCGAGATCAAGCGCCTGAGTGAGGACCTGTTGCAGTATGACTTGGAGAAACTAAGCGCCGCATTGGATCCGTCAGCGGACCTGGATTTTGACTATCTCGGGATTCAAACACTTTATGATCGCTACCTGATCGTGGACCGGACGGATAGCGGAGGGGATGAGCGACGGATTGAGACTCCTCAACTTTTTTGGATGCGGGTTTCGATGGGGTTGTTCCTCAATGAAGCCGAAAACAAGGAGGAGTGGGTCGTCTCGCTGTACAATCTCTACAAGAGCCGCCGCTTCTGTTCGTCCACTCCGACCTTGTTCAATTCCGGAACGCTGCACTCGCAGCTATCCTCCTGTTATCTTTATTGGGTGGACGATTCCATTGAGGGCATTATGGAGCGCGGCATCACCGAAAACGCGTATTTATCAAAGTGGGCAGGAGGTCTTGGTGGAAGTTGGACGTCTGTTCGTGGCATGGGCGGCCATATCAACGGCACCAACGGCAAAAGTCAGGGCGTCATTCCTTTCCTGAAACTGCATAACGACCTGCTGGTGGCCGTTAATCAGGGGGGCAAACGCAGGGGCAGCGGTTGCGCCTATCTTGAGACCTGGCATAACGACATTAGCGAATTTCTCGAACTGCGCAAAAACACCGGTGACGATCGGCGTCGCACCCACGACATGAACACCGCTAACTGGATTCCGGACCTGTTCATGAAACGCATGGAGGCGCGCGAGGACTGGACGCTGCTGCGGTCCAATGAAGCTCCTGACCTGCATGAGACCTATGGAAAGGAATTCGAGGAACGTTACCTTGCCTACGAGGCCAAGGTTGATGCCGGCGAGATGCACGGAGAGCGTGTGCCTGCGATTGATCTCTGGAAAAAAATGCTCCAGTTGATCTTTGAGACCGGTCACCCATGGATTACTTTCAAGGATGCCTGCAACGTGCGCAGCCCGCAGGATCATGCGGGTGTGATTCACAGCTCGAATCTTTGCACCGAGATCACGCTCAACACCGGCCCGGATGAAACTGCAGTCTGCAACCTTGGCTCTGTGGTTTTGGATAACCACCTTGCCGACGATGGGCAACTCGATCTACCCAAGTTGCGCGATACGATCCGTACCGCAGTGCGTGCCTTGGACAATGTCATCGACATCAACTTTTACCCGACCGATCCGGCCCGGAATTCCAATCAGCGTCACCGCCCGATCGGTATGGGTGTGATGGGATTGCAAAACGCGCTTTACGAAAAAGGCGTGCCGTTCAACTCGCAGGACGCGGTGGAATTCAACGACGAATTCATGGAGGCGATCGCCTATTACGCCTACGAGGCATCCAGCGATTTGGCCAAGGAGAAGGGGGAATACAAAACTTACGAAGGCTCAAAGTGGGATCGAGGATTGTTGCCGCAGGATACAATCGATCTGCTGCAGGATGAACGCGGTCAGGAAATTGATGTGCCGCGCGGAGGCAAGATGAACTGGGAGCCATTGCGCAAAAAGATTGCAGAGCAGGGTATGCGCAACAGCAACGTATTGGCCATCGCGCCGACGGCCACCATTGCCAACATCATGGGCACCTCGCCCTGCATCGAGCCCCTCTACAAGAACCTTTATGTGAAGAGCAACTTGTCAGGTGATTTCATTGTGCTGAATCGCAACTTGGTCGAGATGCTCAAGGAGAAGGGCGTGTGGGGTGAGGACTTGATGAATCAACTGAAGTATCACGATGGCGATGTGCACGATATCGACAAGGTGCCGGAGGACACGAAGAAGCTGTTCGAAACTGCTTTCGACGTCGATCCGATGATCATGATCGCTGCAGCGGCGCGTCGGCAAAAGTGGATCGATCAATCCCAGTCGGTAAACCTCTTTCTGGCCAAGCCGGAGATCAAGCAGTTGTCACACATGTATCGTGCCGCTTGGCGTAGTGGCTTAAAGACGACCTATTACCTGCGGACCTTGGGAGCCTCGAACATTGAAAAGGCGACCATCGCCGTGAAGAAACAGGGCGTTGAGACGCCTAAAAAGGAATACACCGCTGAGGAGAAAATGGCCTGTTCCATCGAGGCTATGAGAAACGGGGAAGAGTGCGAGGTATGTCAGTAGCCGCGCTTGGCCAAGCGGAATAGTGCTTGGCCAATTGCACTAGACTTTGCCGGGCGGTTAGACCAAATTGCCGCCCGGCTTTTCCTTTTGTAGCTACGATTTTTATCACAAAACCATGAGTATCAATTCTGTTAAGCAACTGAAGACTGTTAAAAAGAATGTCCGCAAGCATGTGGATGCCGCGCTGGAGGCAACGGGCGGTTTGCTGCGTCTCGCACCCGCTTGGGTGCCACGCTCATTCCTGCAGCCGGGCCTGCGGCTAAAGCTGCATCCGGATGATACCTACGCCTACGGGCTAAACCGTGGCGGCATCGACGAGCGTTGGTTTGGCTCCACTACCGAGGCTGCCAATGAGGGCCGCGTTCCGGATGAGGGCTTGAGCTACGTGGTGCATGGGCACAACCGCTTCACGCTACGCGATGCGGTGGCGGAGTGCGGCTCGGACATCATTGGCAGTCGCATATGGAAGAAGTACGGCAAGTGGCCGGTGTACTCGAAGTTTTTTGATAACATGGGCCCCATCCCGCATCACATGCACCAAAACGCCAAGCAGGCCAAGCTGGTGAAACAGGAGGGCAAGCCGGAGAGCTACTATTTTCCGCCGCAACATAACAACGTCGGCAACAATTTCCCGTACACCTTCATGGGCCTCGAGCCCGGCACAACCAAGGCAGAAGTGCGCAAGTGCCTCGAGGATTGGAACAAGGGAGACAATGGCATCCTCGATCTCTCCAAGGCGTACCGCCTCAAGCCCGGCACCGGATGGCTGATTCCGCCCTGTGTGCTGCATGCGCCGGGCAGTCTCTGCACCTACGAACCGCAATGGGGCAGCGACGTGTTTGGAATGTATCAAAGCCTCGTCGAGGGCCGCGAAGTGCCGTGGAGTCTGCTCGTGAAGGACATGCCCAAGAGCAAACACAAGGATCTCGACTTCATCGTCGATCAGCTCGACTGGGCTGGCAACGTCGATCCAAATTTCAAGGACAACCATTACCTCGAACCCATCCCCGTGGCCGACACGCGCAGCGAAGGCTACGTCGATCGCTGGATTGTTTATGGCCGTATCAAGAAGGAGCAGCTCTTCACCGCCAAGGAGCTTACCGTCGATCCCGGCGCCAAATGCACCATCAAAGACAAGGGCGCCTGGAGCGGCATCTGCGTGCAGGGCAAAGGCACCATCAACGGCCAACCGCTCAACAGCCCCAAACTCATCCGCTTCCATGAGTTGACCGAGGACGAATATTTCTGCACCGAGGCCGGTGCCAAGGCCGGTGTTACTTTTGAGAACACCAGCGACACCGAGCCGCTCGTCCTCCTTCGCTACTTCGGCCCCGAAGTAAACAAAGACGCCCCAAGCATCGGCGACCACCGAAAACGCAAGTTCGACTAAACGGTTTTTTATCGAAGGCAGGAATGAGCGGGTAAATCCCCACCGTTCCTGTTTTTTCTGAATTCCCCTAATAAAACTTGAGTGGCTGCGTCGTGCTTAAAATGGCGTGTTGAACCGATACGAGCGATTCGAGCAAACAACCAAGTGAACCGACGCGGGAGCAACTGGAGGCTCACGTGGTCGCCATGTTGCTGAGGGAAACTAGTTCGTTCGAGAAAGCTCATTTGCAACAGCAAATTCGGGATGATGAGCTCTTGGCCTCATGCGGGTTGTCGCGCCGAAGAACGACTGATCATCGACGAACTTTTGCTTTTCAAGCCAAGCGCTTGGTCGGATGCTGTGTGCGATGACCAAGCGCTTTTTTAGTATCCTGCTGCTCGGGCTCGGCTTGGCCAAGCTCCCGGCGGCTGAGTTGAAAATCACCAAACAGATCGATGTCTGGCCAAGCGGAGTACCCGGCGAAAAGGGAGAGATCCCTCCTGAGTCCATCACCTCGCGGGAGTACAGGGGGGAATCCATCCAGATATTAAGCAACGTCTCCAAGCCGACGTTAACGGTTTACAAGCCTGACCCTGCGAAGGACACAGGAGTATCGGTGGTGATTTGTCCTGGTGGCGGTTACAACATCCTGGCAATTGAGCACGAGGGCACGGAGGTGGCGGCTTGGTTGAATTCCATCGGAGTGACTGGGGTGGTGCTCAAGTACCGCGTGCCACGCCGGAAGGATCTCGAAAAACACGACGCACCATTGCAGGACGTGCAGCGCGCCGTCAGCCTCGTGCGGCATCATGGGAAAGAGTGGGGGTTGGATCCCAAGCGGATTGGTATCCTTGGTTTCTCGGCGGGCGGCCACCTGTCCGCAACGGCGCTGACCGGTTACGACAAGCCTCATTACAAACCGGTGGATGCCATCGACAAGGCCAGTTGTCGGCCTGATTTTGGCGTGTTGATTTACCCGGCCTATTTGGTCGACAAGGAAACCAAGAGCAAACTTTCACCGGAGCTTCGGATCACGAAAAACACGCCGCCGGTATTCCTTGTTCATGCTGCGGACGACCGGGTGCCGGCGGAGGGGAGCGTTCGATTCTGGCAGGAATTACGCCGCAACGGTGTGGGCACTGAGTTACACATCTTTCCAAAAGGTGGACACGGTTACGGGTTGAGGCCGTCAGAGTTCTCGGTCACAAACTGGCCCAGTCTATGCGCCGACTGGCTAAAAAGCACAGGCATACTAAAGCGCTGAACAATATAGGTAGCGACGGCTGTCCCAGCCGTCCGCACCTATCGCTTGGCCAAGGGCTTGGGTTAGCCATCGTCGCCTGACTTTACTTCGCCGGGGGGGCGGGCGTCTGCCTTGAGTGCCTTATCGAACGTTTGAGCTCGTTTGTACATGCGTTGGACGATTTTCTCGTTTTCGGCGGCCACGTCGGTGGTCTCTCCGATGTCCTTTGACAGGTTGTAAAGTGAGAGGGCCGGCTTTTTGGTATCCTGTTTTTGCTTCCTGCCGCCACCGCCGATGTGGAGTTTCCACTCGCCACTGCGAACAGCGCGCAGCCCCGTGCCGCGATAAAAGTAAAACGCCTTGTGAGGGCTCTTGGCCCCGTCGCGCCCGGACATCAATCGCCAAATGTTTTTGCCGTCGATCTTGCGCTTGGGCAGCTCCGCCTTGGCCAGTTTGGCGAAGGTGGGGAGAAGGTCACACGCGGCGGCCACTTCGCTGCACACTGAGCCGGCCGGGATTTTACCGGGCCAACGCATGATGGTCGGCACACGCATCCCGCCCTCCCACGTGCTGAACTTTGCGCCGCGCAGCGGCAGGGCGGATCCACCGTGGTGGCGCAGCTTGAGGTGCCACGGGCCGTTGTCGGATGTAAACACCACCAGCGTGTTGTCGTCCACACCGGTCTCCTTGAGAGTCTTCAGCACCTGCCCGATTGAGTCGTCGAGTTCCTCGATCGTGCGGATGTAAGCATGCTTGGGATCCTTGGTGTAAAACTTGTCCGACACGAACAGCGGGATGTGCGGCATCGTGTGGGGCATGTAGAGGAAAAACGGCTTGTCCTTCTTAGTGCGAATGAACTTCTGCGCCTCCTGCGTGTAGCGGGTGGTCAGGGTGTTTTGGTCGACCGGCCGCTCGATCTCTTTCGTGTCGCGCAGTAGCGGCACATTCCACGGTGTGATGTCTCGCTCGACCCACGCGCGGTCCAGATTGCGATCCTTACCCTTCACGCCATCCATGTCGTTGGAGTAGGGGATCCCGAAATAGCTGTCGAACCCATGGTTGGTCGGCAGAAATTTGGGTAGGTGGCCGATGTGCCATTTGCCGACCGCGGCGGTGGCGTAGCCTCTGGTCTTGAGGATTTCCGCGACGGTGGTTTCCTCCGGGTTCAGGCCGATCGTATGCCTGGGGAAAAGCACCCCGGTGATGCCCACGCGCGGCGGGTAGCAGCCGGTCATCAAGCCCGCGCGCGACGGCGAGCAAACCGCTGCAAGTGAGTAAAAGTCGGTGAACTTCATGCCCTCGCCGGCCATCCTGTCGAGGTGGGGTGTCTTGATGGTCTTTGAGCCAAACACGCCCACGTCCTGGTAGCCCTGGTCGTCCATGAAAATCAGGATGATATTCGGCGGTCGCTTGGCCGCGAATGCAGAGGTTGAAAAGAGGGCGACTGCCAGCGCAAAAATGCACTTGGCCAAGCGGATTATCCTGTGGGGTTGAGCCATGTCTGTGCGGCGGGACGCTAAACAAAGGCAGGCACGGAGACAAGTCGCGCTTGGTTTTGCTCGTCCGCTTGGCCGGATTGCGCTAAACATCCCGCCCCAATGAGTGAATCGACTGCTCCGAAAATTCAAAAATGGCCCTTCATCGTAGGCGACGTGGCCCTGTTGCTGACAGCGTTCTATCTGGTGAGCAGAATCGAGGGCGAGTTCGGCTTACTGGAGGCATTCTGGTGCTTTGCTTGTGTTGCCGGCGGTGCGTGGATCATGGTGCTGCCGTTCCTGAAGGAATTTCAGGCAAAGACCGACCTCACAGAGGCAAGGGAGTTGGCTGATTCCGTTGAGAAAATTACCTCGCTTGAGGCCTTGGCCAAGCGGGTCGAGAGCGCCACCGAGCAGTGGTTACACGTGGAGGATCGCGCCAACGAGATCAACACAACCTCAAAGCAGATCGCCGATAAAATAAACGCCGAGGCGCGGGAGTTTACCGAGTTTTTACAGAAAGCCAACGACACCGAGAAAAACCACCTGAAACTGGAGGTGGAAAAACTGGGTCGATCACAAAACGACTGGCTGCAGGTGGTCGTCACCACGCTGGATCACGTGTTTGCACTCACCCAGGCGGGTCGCCAGTCCGGCCAGGAAAATCTGATCAAGCAGCTCACCGCATTTCAGGGTGCGTGCCGCGAGGTTGCAAGACGGGTGGGCGTGGTGGTCGTCGAGCCTCAGCCAAACGAGACGTTTGATCCTGAGAAATACCAACTCCGCGATCAAGATGCCGAACCGGAAGTCGGGGCCAAGATCATCGGTTTGGCGGCGCAGGGACTGTCACATCAGGGGCGCTTGTTGCGCAAGGCAGTCGTGGTCATCGAAGGGGAGGAAGTGCCGCAGTCGGTTGAAGCGAAACCTAAGTCAAAAGCCAAGACGGAAGCAGCGAAGAAAAAAGAGTAGACCGCTCAGTTACGTCGCCCAGTGCTCTGCATATTTAATATTACCTGAGCTTTTTTATCTCCGCTTTCTGCCGCTTCAATCATCGCTGTTTGTAAATTGACCCCAGCTTCACTGACAACCATGAATTGATCTGTTGTCAGATTTGCACCTTGGGCTTTTAATAGATTTATATTTTGAACTGCGAGTGGGAAGTTGCTTGCATCTATAGCTTCACTAGCAGCCTTGGCTAACTTCTTAATTTCAGGTTTTGCTCCATCGAAAAAAGTAATCAAATCGCTTGCAGATTCTTCAGCATTATCAGCATTTAGAGCCTCTTCTGAATTTCCACCGCAGCCGCATAACAGGGCTGCGGAAATAATTACTACAGCGAGCACTTTGAATTCTAAAAAGAATTTTATTGTAGTCATTGATGTTGGACGTCACCTGCGATTAAGAGGGCTGCACCACCATCGATTTCCTCCTTTGGGAATGGATCTTGTTTCCTCTGCCCAAATTCTGTGCTTAACGAATTCGACATGACTGTCTAAAAAAGCAGCCACGAATCCTTCTTTGTGGCGCTTGGCTACGGGTTCATTCGCTCTGCTTGTAGCGTTATCATAAGCCCCGACATCGTC
>Ga0163179_10003610_pt1 | contig 10492 bp, 6 predicted proteins | sample AtlANTMetagenome_FD_109643 | JGI IMG/M metagenome (GOLD analysis project Ga0163179, IMG submission 109643) | Marine eukaryotic phytoplankton communities from the Atlantic Ocean - Atlantic ANT 2 Metagenome | ecosystem: Environmental > Aquatic > Marine > Oceanic | place: North Atlantic Ocean... | reverse complement strand
GTGTCAAATGGAGCAGAGCTAGAGTTTACTAATCCAAAAATACGAGTCATAAATAAAAATAGAACAAACGAATACTCTTTAAATACAAATAACTTATTTAAGTTCAGTCTTAATTTAGAGGAGGCACTACCGTAATGGGACGCTTAGATACCAATACTACTTTAAAAAGACATCTTCAGGAAAACAAACCATTTAGATATGCTCATTTGGTTAAGTTCGAGCGCCCGTCTCTAGAAGAAGATATAAGTCCCCCAAATGAAGCTCTGAAGTTTGATACAGCAGCAAGTAAATATGCGTATCTTACGGATGCACCTTTTGATATAAAGTTTAATGATGATAGCACTACTGCTGGAGGAGTTGCTAATGGAATGCAAACTTATGTAGCAAATAGAGTTAAAAAAGTTGGAACACTTTCTGAATCTACACAAGTAAAAATGGGTTCGGCTAATATTACTGTTGATGCTACTGCTCCTCATATAAATATTAAAGGCGATTACACTTACACAGATAGTAGTAGTGGAAGTACTGTTACTGTTGTTTCTACTACTGTTGATTACCCTTCGGAAGGATTTAGAGAAGGTGATAAGATAAAAATTCCAATAGGAACAGCTCAAGTTAGTGCCACCACTAGCAACTCTATAAATGTAACAGTAGATAACTTTTCTACAAGTAATAGAGTGGCAGGGCTGCTAGTAGAAGGAGCAAGCACTACAGGTCATTTAGAAGTTTCTTCTTGGACAGGGCAAGCTTTAGTACTAACTAGTCCTCAGTCTTTACCAGATAATGAAATCTTAACTTTATTTAATTTTGCAAGAATAACAAGTTTTACTAACGGAGGTAAAACTATTAATGCAGTATTAATTGATGGGGCTTTAGTAACTGGAGGTTCTACTCGAACATATAATAATGCTAATTTTGGCTCTGTATCTCAGACTAAAGGCATAACTTTTCATAGTGAAGAAGTAAATTACCTTTTACAAGGTACTATGCCTACAAATTATGTAAATAGACAAGTTTGGATATATAAAGTATTTTTAGACGAAGTTACAGGGCAGCCGATCACTACTGCAGCAGCGACAAATACTGTTAATGAAGCTATATTATTATTTCAAGGAATAATTACTACTGCTAATTATAAAGAAACTCGAGGTCGAGCTGTAATGAATTGGGGCTGTAAAAGCCATTGGGGAGACTTTAAGCGTTTATCCGGAAGACTAACTTCTGCAGATTTTCATCAAGCTCTTACTACAAAAGGAGAGCCCAATTCTTCCGCCACTATAAAACCTGCATATGCAAGCGACTTTGGATTTTCATGGGCAGAAAGAGCCATCAATATGCTAGCTAAATACATGGATAGAGTCGAAGATTCTAGGCAGGTCGATATCAACGGATGGTGGTTTGGCGGAAAACGACAAGAGAAATTTTGGGTTGATGTGGAACGTCAGGTTGATCTTCGTTTTGATTTAAGTGCAAAATATCTTCCTACTGTTTACGGAGTTAGAAGAGTTAAGCCTAATCCTGTTTTTGCAGATATAGGAGCTTCTGCTGCTGATGCGGATACTGTTTGGACAATAGATGCCTTATGTGAAGGCCCTATTCAAAGTGTAATGAACGTTTACATAGAAGATGAATCTTTAGTTTGTGTAGACCAAGCAGATAAAACTGCAAGAGCAAGTTCTGACTCTACAGACTTAGTATGTTTTGGTCGTCAAGACAAAGGCGACGTATTACGAGGAGACCCAAACTCAAGCGCTGCTTGGGAAGGTGTTTCTAATTCTACTCTTGGAATAACTATAAATACTCCATTAGGACCTATTCAGATTAATGATATTCAAATGGATAAAATTATTGATATTTCTGAAAGTGCTGACGGTAATGTAAGTTCTACTCAAAGTATTCAGAGCAGCATAGCTTTATACGCTTTAACTTTAGGAGAGCAACCTTCAAATAATATAGGAGGAAGCTCTCACGGAGGCGCGGGTATTACGCATGAAAGAGTTCTTCCTCTCGATCAGCCCATGGAACAATTTTTTGAATTTCATTTAGGCGTAGCAAATCAAACAGCTTCTCCTATGCTAGTAGCTAAAGCCCAAGGTACTGGATTTAAACTACAAAAAGATTTTTATTCAAATACTACTGGAAACGGAGTAAAGTATTGGGGGCCAAATCATCGTCTACTTGATACTGCATACGCAGCTAGAAGAACTGTTATAGCTCCTGGAGAAACTACAGTTCCAGAAGTTGAATATACTGTTAAAGGTAAAATGATTTCATGCTACAACTATGACAATAGCTTTGCACACGATGATAACCAGTTCTCTTCTGAAGATAATACTGATTTTAAGCTTGGAGATGTAGTAGACCTATTTAAAACTTCAGATAACAGTCCCTTAGCTGCAGATGTTATAATTAAAGATACGTTTTACTTCTACGATAGTTTTGGAAAACTACATCACAGATTTAGATGGACAGTTACTGCTACTCAAGCAGATGCCTTAGTTAGTGCAGGCAAATTTTATATGCAGCATAATACTGACTCCAGTAAGAAGTGGCATATGCTTGTGCATGATGCAAATGAGGCTTCTGGGCTTACTGTGGCAGAAATAGGAATAACACAAGTAAATAATAGTGGTTATAGTACTGACGGAAATGGGGCATTAGTTATGCCTACTGCTTCCGCGCCTACAGGGTTTTCTGACTACTTTACTGCTGGAGAGCCCGACACCGTGGGTCAGTTTATAGCTACAACAAACCCAAATGGAAGTTCTTCAAATTATAATGGAACTCCTATAAAAAGTAATAATACAATAATTACATTAAGTGGGGGCAATCTAACTTTTATACATAATAGTGCAGCTATTCCTGCGGATGTACCTTCTACTATAATAACAAATACTATATTAATAACTAATAAGATAACTTTAAGCTCTGGAGCAAGTGGTACAAATGACTTCTACAATGATATGTGGATAGAAGTAACTAAAAACAGAGCTAATGGTCAACAAATTATACGAAGAAAGATTAAAGACTATAATGGAACTACTAAAGTAGCAACTTTAGATACTCCATTCCAGTCTGGTATAGATATGCCTAAACCGGGAGAGTCTGTTCGTATTATGCGATATAGTGACATAGCAGATCCAAGTAGTAGAGTTGGAGGAAGCAGTGTTCCAGGTACGGATCTTAGAGCTTCTACTAATTTTGCTTTAATACTATTAGATTATATGACAGATGTTCGGTATGGTCCAAATATTAGTTTGGACGATATTGATTTAGACAGCTTTTTATATGCAGCACAAGTTTGTGATACTCAATCTGATGTTACTGTGCAACTTGATGATACTCCTAGTACCCCTCCTGCTGCAGGAGCTGTTTATGAGTATCGACATGATAGTGGAGGATTTAAGTGGAGAGGTACTGTATCTTCGTATAATACAGCAACTAAGAAAGTTACCTTTACTGATTGTATAGGCAAATTGACACATAGATTTAACGACTGGAGATCACGAGAGGTTGGAGATGTAATTTATAGTGCAGACGAGTCAGAGTTGGAATTACGCAGAGTAGACAGTGCAGGAGTTCAAACTTCTTATACAAATAATGCGCCAAACATGCCTTCCGGAAACTTACACTTAGATAAACTTTCAGGAACAGGAGATAATGTAATAAAGCCTGAAGTAGATAAAGGCAATCCAGTAGAATATTCTTTATATGATTCAGATGATTGTAAGTATTGGGCATATCTAGGTTGGAATAGTCAAGACCAACGTTGGGTTACTCGTCATCAAGGGAATATGAAGATAGAGAATAGCACTCCTGTTTTTGATAACATAAAAGGAATACTTACACATTTTAATGGAATGTTAGCCTATACTAATGGAAAATATAGATTAGAAGTAGAGGTAACTCGATCAAGTAATGAATCAGACGCTGCGTTTACTGATACTGCAGGAGTTGCTACTTGGAATGAAGACAGAGATACTGATGATACCTTGAGCGAAGAAGCGAAAGATTTACGAATTCGATATATAACAGATGAAGACTTAATTGGTAATATTACTATAAAAGACTCTGGTTTAGATAAGTCTTACAACTCTTTGTCTGCAAACTTACCGGATCCTATGCTACACTTTGACAATAGGTCGGTATCTTTCTTTAACTCAAATTATCTAAAAGATGACAGAGGTATTGTGAAGTCTACAAACTTTACTGCAGCAGGAATCACAAACTATTTTAATGCTAGAATGATGGTCAAGCAAAAGTTAGATAAGTCTCGTTTTAATAGAGAAATATCTTTTACTATGAGACCTGCAGGAATTAATTTACTTCCTGGAGAGCTAATTCGTATTGAAAGCCCAAGACATGGCTGGGATACTGCTAAGATGTTTCGTATTCATAACTTATCCATGCAAGAAAATTGTACGGTAGGAGTTGTAGCCGAAGAATACGATGACAGTGTATATGTAATATCACCACCTAAAACAAGTCGATTTGCTATTGAGCAAGAAGTAGCTATACAAGCTACTACTCCTAATGCTCCTACCACTCTTACTGCTAGTGATAACACGTTTAAAGGTAGAATTAAGATAACGTGGGCAATTACAACAGCAAATGAAGCTAAGTTAGCGAGCACAGGTGTATACGAGATTTGGAGATCGGATAGTAATAATAGAGCAAATGCTGTAATAGTTGGAACTGCAAATAAAGGAGCTAGGGTATTTGAAGATAGTGTAGCTGCAGGAACTTATTACTATTGGATACGTGCACGAAATCAGATGCCAAAACAAAACGCTAGAAGTTCAAATGCTTTAAAAAATTATTTTTCTAGTTATTTTCCTACTTCTGCTACAGGAGGAGAAGCGGGATCTACTAGTGATATTACAGACGGAACTAGTAATGCAATAGTTTTTGCATATAAGAGAGCTACTGCTACTCCTTCAGATGATCCAGGTGCGGTAACTGTAACTTTAAGTAGTGGCACGATTACTACTCCAGGTACAGATGCTTTAGCAAATAGCTGGTTTAAAACACCGCCTGCTTCTGCAAATACTACAGATGGAACAGATATATACTGGTGTGCAGCAACGGCTTCAGGAACTAGTGGTACTGATAATATTGCAGCAAATGAGTGGTCTGATCCTGAGTTACTAACTTCTGAAGGAACTAGGGCAGAAACTGTTTATCTTTATCAAAGAACAGCTACTAGCTCTGCTCCTTCTTCAGGAAGTAACGGCGGTAAACCAGAAGGAAACAGTACATATACTTTTAGTAATCATAGTTTATCTATGACTACTGCAAACGGTTGGCAAACTACTATTCCTAGTAGTACTAATGCATATCTATGGATATGCCAAGCTACTGCTGTGGGAAGAAAAAATGCTACCACAGATGTTATAGCACAAACAGAGTGGTCAACCCCAGTAAAACTTGCAAATGACGGAGTAAGTAGTAGAGCTGTTAAACTAACCACAACTAAACAGGCATTTAAATATAGTAAAACTGCAGACGGTTCGGCAGAGACTTATACAGGAGGAGCGGCAACAGTTACTGCTACTCCTACTAATTCTTCTGGTACTCAATATTATAAATGGTATATCGATGGAACTTATCAGTCTAGTTTAAGCTCTACAGCTTCTACTCTAAGCTATACTCCTACAACTGCGCATACTAGCATGCCTCAAAAAATAAAAGTAGAACTGTTTGAAGATTCAGGTCGTAGTACAAAACTTGCAGAAGACGAAATGACTATGTTTGCTTTGATTCCGGGATCAGACAGTATAACTATATTACTTACTAATGAAAATCATGGTCTTCCAAAAACAGCGGCTGGAACTACTACTCTTACAGGTTCTGGTACCGATATTAAAGTATGGTGGGGAGACACGCCACTTGAAAGAGGAACAGGTAACGGAACTTTTAATCTTTCAGGCACTCCGTCAGCAACTAATTGTACTTATGGAGGAACAGGAACTCATCCTGATGCGTATACTGTAAGAATAAATGATTTAAGTGCTATATCAGGAACCTCAGCAAGTATAAATTACACTATTAGAGCTACAAAAATTGGTACATCAACAAACTTTACAAGGCTGCAAAGTTTTACAGTATCTCAGGATGGAGACTCAGGTAAGAATGTAAATATAGTATTTGTAAGATCTGCAAATCAACCCGCTACTCCGAATGCTAATGGTTTGAATGTGCCCAATTCTCCTATTCAGTGGTACGATGATCCTCCTAGTGGAACTGCTCCCTTATGGGCTTCTAAAGGCTCAACTGCTATTAATGGTAATGCTTTTTCTTGGGGAACTCCGTATAGAGCAGAGGGCTCAGCAATAGCGGAAGTCTATGCCTTTAGAAAGAATAGTGATGCAGGACTTAGTGGAGGTTCTTATAATTTTGTAACTAATACTCTTACTCCTCCTACTAACTGGTCAGTAAGTCAACCTTCTATAACTGCTAATAATGACGTAATATATTCAGGGGTAGGACTAGCTTCAGGAGCCCCAACTGATACCGCTGCCTCTATTACCTGGCAAGGTAGCGCGGCTAATGTTGCCCAGAGAGTAGACGGAACTCCCGGAACTCCTGGCAACCCAGGATCAGCAGGACCTCCAGGAACAGACGGAGGTAACGGTAACGATGTATTAATTAACTTTATCTTTAAAAGGTCAAGTTCACAGCCGTCTACTCCTTCTGGAGGTACTTTTAATTTTACTACGCAAGTTTTTACTCCTCCTTCCGGATGGTATGATAACATAGATGATGTAGGAGGAAATAGTAACGTTACTATATGGCAGTCTCGCGCAATGTTTATACACATAGACGGAACCAGCGCTACTCAAGGACCAAACAGTGCAGGTTGGTCAACTCCTGGTGCAACTTATCGTGTAGGAGACGATGGATCTGATGGTAATCCGGGGTCAAATGGATCTCCGGGGTCAAATGGATCTCCGGGGTCAAATGGAACTCCTGGTAATCCAGGATCTACAGGACCAACAGGATCTACAGGACCAACAGGATCTACAGGACCAACAGGATCTACAGGAGCTACAGGAGCTACAGGAGCTACAGGACCAAATGGAATTACAATTATAAATACTGTTCCTTTTATGTCTTGGAATTCTGGAGATAATGGCTCAAATTATGCCCCTGCGGGAGGGCAGTCTTCCTCTATTATCTTTAAGCAAGGAACGACCACTATAGCATCTGTAACAATTAATGCTAGCATTAGTGGTGGTAATATTACTCTTAGCCAAGCGTCGGCATCGGGCAGTCCTGGTGTTAATTTTTACAATAACGGTGGGGCTTCTCCTTATGCAGTAATAACAAAAAGTGGGGCAGAAACAAGAGTTACTGCTTATGCAATTAATTTAGGTAATCTAGGAAAAGGTTAATGGATTTTAAAATAACAAAAAACTCTTTAATGAGGTATGTTGGAGAGTCTAATTCATTTTATTGCAGATTAATAAAGGAAGAAGATTATGAAGCTATAAAGTTATTGTTCGCAGACTGGCAAGATTGGCCTCCTATGGAAAATATAATGCGAAATGGTTTTAATAGGTGGCTTACTACTAGAGATGCTTATGAAGTTCCTTTTAGAGAAGAATTAGATTGTTCTTTTCATATTGCTTATTTTAATTCCGAGAATGACGAATTAGTTTTATATTGTTCTGGAACATTTAAAGATTATAATAAATATGATGAGACACTAATTGTTTCTCCAAAATATAGAGGAGAGTCTTGGATGTCAACTATTATAAAAGTAAATTCTTATGTAATATGGGAATTATATGGTTGTAAAAGTACTCATGCACGTACGTTAACCTGGGATAGACCCGAACTTGGAACTTGGGGAGCACCTTTTTTATCTGTTAGAAAAGCGTATAAGCCAGACACCTTAGCTGAAAGAACTATTACAAAAGAAAACTGGGAAGCTTTAAAAGCAGATACTTCTACTTTTAATTCAAAATATAAAATCGAAGGAATAGTACAATTTGAACCTACAATAGGAGATTCTCCAATTTCTTATAACTTAGAGGATTTAATAAAATGACTGTATTAGCAACAGGACCTACAATTAAGTTAAGAGAGCCTACTCCAGGCGATCTTTCAGATGTAATATCTTGTCTAGAGGACTGGGAGTTGATACCTACGGAAGAGATTAGAATACGAAATTTTATGAGAGGAGCTTTAGCTCATTTAAGAAGAATTGAAAGACCCTATAAAGACACTTCTAGCTTTTCAGAAATGCAAATAGTGGAATTATTATCAAACTCTTCTGTAGTTGGGTTTATGTCTTGGATAGTAACTCCAGGAAAAGTAATACAATTAGAATACAGTGCGGCAAAAATTGCAGAAAGAGGAAAAGGCTATATGAAAGAGGCTTCCTTAATTAGAAATGCTGTTCTTTTTGATAACCTTTCCTGTGCTTCTACAACTACTACTTTAATTGATTCTATGGTATCTGCAAAAAGTTACCATACTACAGTAGATACTTTCCCTAGTCGCAGATTAGGAACTCCAGCAAGATTAGTTACTACTACAAAAAGTTCTTGGGATACTTGGAAACAAAGTAACTCTATACCTTCATATACTTATACAGGAGATGGATACGTTCCACCGCATTTAAGATGAGAGAAGTAGCTACAGATATATTAATTTTTCACAATGTTTTTACAAAAGAGTTCTGCACTGAGCTACTTAATAGAATAAATAAATGGGAGATAACTAAAGAATATAATCCAAAATTTTGGACTTATGACGCGCATTTAAAAAGGGAAGATAACTCATACTTGTTTACTGAAATTGAAAATAAACTTCAACAGGCAAGCGGATTTTATTGGTGTTCCTTAGTTGAAGTTCATACAGCATTTGTAAATAAATTTACTCCTGATACTATAAAAGGTATAGGAATTCACCAAGATCATAACAGTTATTTAACTGGAATGGTAAAGTTGAATAATAGCTATAAAGACGGAGAATTATTTTTTCCGCGACAAGGTTTTACAACAACAGAAGCAAGAGTAGGAGATTTAATAGTGTGGCCAGGAAATGTAACACATCCCCATGAGGGACAAGATGTTACACAAGGCGTAAAGCATAACTTAGTCATTTGGACTAAAAGAAATACAGAGGAATGGGAAGATGTATAATATAGTTAAGATTACTAATAATTGTAAAAAGATATGGAACAATGGAGGAGAAGATCTTAATCCCGTATACTCAGTATATGAAGAGTTTAGGTATCCTTCTATATTTAAATTTGTAAAAAAATGGAAAAAGAATCCTTTTGCGGAAGAAGTATCAAAAGGAAACGTAAGAAATTTAAAACTTCTTAGTGATAAAAATTATTTAAAAAGTTTACCAAAAAACACTGTTGGATATGCTTTTTATCAGTTTACAAAAAATAAAGAAGCGGATTATATTACAACTTTTATACAAAATACAGATAAAAGAGATCAAGACGTAGTAAATACAAGTAAGTTTATAGGTTTAGCGCACGATTTACATCATTTGTTGTACAACTACGATGAATCTTTAATTGGAGAGGCACTTGTTCAAATTACACAAAAAAAGTTTCTTTTCAATCAAGGATCTCTATTACTGGGAGTTATGCTCTTAATAAAAGAAGCACTAGAAACTAAGAATTACAAAAAAGTATGGGGCTTATATAAAGAAGCTAGAAAAATTTCGAAAGACACCAACTGGGAGTTAATATTTTACTATACAGGAGATTTCTTAGAAAGAGACTTAGATTCTGTAAGAGCGCAGTTTAATGTAGTTCCCGCAACTCAATTCAATAAATACAAGGAAAAATTAGCGGCATGAGAGAAAACTGGCAGTTATGGGAAGGAGAACTTTCCGAAGAAGAATGCAATCAAATAATCGCACTTGGACTATCGAAGCCTTTATCAGGAGCAACTATATTTTCGTCTTCCAACGTGTATGAAGTCGAACAAAGTTTTAGAAATACACAAATTTGTTGGTTAAACGATTCTTATATAAAAAATATTGCAATGGATTATATAATGAAAGCTAATAGAGCTGTTTTTGGTTTTGATGTTAACTACTTACCTGACCTACAGTTTGGCGAATACTCTCCGGGGTCTTTTTATGAGTACCATCACGACATAGATTGGAAAAGCCCTAGTATGTATGATCGCAAGCTGAGTATTTGTATTCAGTTATCTGATCCTGAAGAATATGAAGGAGGAGAATTTCAATTTAAGACTTTGGATTCTCCTACAGACTACAAGACTAAAGGCTCTATTTTAGTTTTTCCGAGCTATAATGAGCATCAAATAACAGAAGTTACTAGCGGTACAAGATACTCGTTAGTAGGTTGGATGGAAGGTCCTCGTTGGAGATAACCAAGAAAAAAATATACCTTGACAAACGCAGTCTAATTTTGGTATAATTTTTGAGAATGGAGAAATATTACTATGGCAGCAGGAAAGTACAACATTACGATAGATCAGGGAAGTGACTTTTC
>Ga0163179_10003609_pt1 | contig 10493 bp, 5 predicted proteins | sample AtlANTMetagenome_FD_109643 | JGI IMG/M metagenome (GOLD analysis project Ga0163179, IMG submission 109643) | Marine eukaryotic phytoplankton communities from the Atlantic Ocean - Atlantic ANT 2 Metagenome | ecosystem: Environmental > Aquatic > Marine > Oceanic | place: North Atlantic Ocean... | reverse complement strand
CTTGCATTAACACAATCTAGAAGATTACATTTTAATGCAGGTGCAGGTACATCAACATCAGCTTCTTTAAGTAGTAATGATATTGATATTACAGTTAATAATACTGATAGAGGTTCAGCACAATTATTCTATAAAACATTTACAGCTGATAGTGGTTCAAACGCTGTTGCTAGTGCAAATAATGATACTATTGATATAGAAGGTGGAACTTTAATATCTACTGCTAGTTCAGCAGACAAAATTACTGTTAATCATGCTAATGTTTCTAGGTCAAATACAAGTGCTTCAGATGATGGAACATATGTAAAAGGTATAACAACTAATTCTCAAGGCCATATTACAGCAGTTGATTCTGGTGACTTTGATGATTATTATTTTACACGATCAAGTTTTGCTTCAAATAATACAGCTTCTGCACCAGTTCAAAGAGATGGTTCAGGAAACTTCTCAGCTGGTGTAATTACAGCGAACTTAACTGGTACAGCTTCTAATGCAACTAGTGCAACAAATGCAACAAACTCAACTAAAGTTTATGTTGCTGGTGCATCTGGTAATGCATCTTATAGATTAGTATTCACTGAAACAAATGATACTACTAGTACTAATAAATCTATATTTCAAGATACTGGAGCAAGTTTATATTACAATCCAAGTACAAATGTATTAACATCTGGTACATTCTCTGGTTCACATTCAGGAAATGGTTCAAGTTTAACATCATTAAATGCTTCTAATATTTCAAGTGGAACTATAAGTGATGCAAGATTACCAGCTTCAATATCTTCAGATATAACAGGTAATGCTGCAAGCTCGACTACTGTTAGTATTAATTATAATAATAACTCAAATGCTAGTTATCAAATGCTTTGGGGTTCAGGTACATCTGTATATGGTACAGCTGGGGTTACAGTTAACCCATCAAGTAATGTAGTAACAGCTACAACATTCTCCGGAGCTTTAAGTGGTAATGCAACCAGTGCAACTAATTGTTTTGTAGGTAATACCGAAGGAAATGGTAATTATAGATTAGTATTTGTTGATAATGATTCTAGTGCTAATCAAACAGAGTCTTTACATAAAACTAGCGGAATTTATGTTAACGCTCAAAGTGAAGCTATTTATGCTACAACATTCCATGGTTCTTTAAGTGGTACTGCCACGGTAGCAAGTACTGTTCAAATGAATACTTCAGGGTCTTCTTTGGCTTATAGGATGGTATTTACAAATCCAGATGATACTGCGGGTTCTAAATCATTATACAAAGATAGCGCAGCTAATTTCTATTATAATCCAAGTACAAATACATTGGTAGTACCAAGCATAACAGCAACATTATCTGGTTCATCAACATCATGTACAGGTACTGCAGCTAATGCTACAAAACTTCAAGTAAATGATTCAGAATCTAACAGTAATTATGGATTCTTAGGAGCAGGAGGAACTGGATCTCAACACATTTATATGGATCAGGGTAATATATACTTTAATCCATCCACTAATACAATAACAGCCTCAAGTTTTGCAGGAACTGCTACTAATGTAACAATGAATCATAGTGATGGCAATGCAAGTTATCCAATAGTTTGGAGATCAGGTAATACAGCTTATTATACTGATGAAATTTATCTTAATGCATCTTCTAACTACGTATATGCTACAGACTTTATTGCATCATCAGATGATAGATTAAAAAATAGAGTTGGTACCTTAGATAACGCATTAGATAAAGTATGTGCAATTGATGGATTCTTATATACTTGGAATGAGGAATCTCCACATGAAGATAAAGATACAGTTCATGCTGGTGTTAGTGCTCAACAAGTTCAAAAAGTTTTACCAGAAGCAGTTGAAGAAGGAAATAATGGTTACTTAGGAGTTAAGTACGATAAACTAGTTCCATTATTAATAGAATCAATAAAAGAACTTAAAGCTGAAATTGAAGAATTAAAAAGCATAAATAGATAGGTATATTAAATGGCAATTGTATCAAATTTAACAGTAGATCAAGGAGCAACATTTAATGCACAAATTGATATTACTGATGATAGCAGTAATGCACAAAACCTAACAGGTTATTCTGTAGCGGGACAGATAAGAAAGAGCTATGACTCAACAACTTATACTGCTTTCTCAGCTTCAGTATCGAATGCTACAGGTGGAACTATTACAATTAGTTTAACCTCAACGCAAACGAATGCATTAGCAGCAGGACGGTATGTATATGATGTAGAGATTACCTCCGGAGGAGGAGTCGTAACAAGAGTTTTAGAAGGACAAGTAGAAGTAACACCAGGAGTCACAAGAGCATAATGTCAAACATGAAAGCTAAGATCCAGGAATCTGGAAAACTAAAAGGACAAGCACAAGGACAACAAAATATTGTTGCTAAATCGGCTAGTTTAACATCTTCAATGGCACTCGGAGATTTATCCGATGTTGATGTGACAGGACAATCAGACGGAGTTATGATGATCTATAATGGTTCTTCAGGAAAATATGAAGTTAAAACACAAATTCAAAATGAAAATCTTAATATAATCGGAGGCACATATTAATGGCTAATTTAACAAGAATTAAAATACTAAATACTGGAGCTACCACCGCAGCACCCAGTAATATTAAAACAGGTGAGTTAGCCTATTCATGGGTCGGCGGTACTCAAGGCAACAATGGAGATAGATTATACATTGGTACAGGAACAGAGTCAGGTGGGGTGGCACCTTCTGTTAACGTTATCGGTGGTAAATATTTCACTGATCTTTTAGATCACGCACACGGTACAACAACCGCAGCTAGTGCACTAATAACAGATTCAAATTCTCATGTTAGTGCTTTAAATACTGCAGCATTAAAAATCGCAGCGACAGGAGCATTAGGTTCAGCAGTTGCTATTGATACTATCTTAGATGAAGATAATATGGCATCAAACGATGCTACTGCACTTGCTACTCAACAGTCTATTAAGGCTTATGTTGATGCTCAAGTAACAGCTCAGGATTTAGATTTCCAAGGTGATTCAGGCGGTGCTTTAAGTATTGATCTGGATTCAGAAACATTAGATATTGCTGGTGGTACTGGATTAACAACAGTTGGTTCAGGAAATACTGTAACAGTTAACTTAGATGCTACTTCAGTTACAGCAGGATCATACGGTTCAACTACAGCAATTCCAACATTTACAGTTGATGCTCAAGGTAGATTAACAGCAGCAGGAACTGTTGCACTAGCTACTACTTTAACAATCGCAGCAGATACAGGTTCGAATGATACAGTAGCACTATTAAGTGATACACTAACATTCGCAGGAACTGCAAATGAAATTAGTACTGTAGTTTCAGACAATCAAATTCAAATCAGTTTACCTGACGATGTAACAATTGGTTCAGATTTAACAGTAACAGATATATTAACAGTTAATGGTAATACCGTATTAGGTAATGCTACTAGTGATACCGTAACAACTTCAGGTAATATGACAGTTGGCGGAAACTTAACTGTTAACGGAACACAAACAACATTAAATTCAACAACAGTCACAGTCGATGATCCAATATTCGTAGTTGGTGGTGATACAGCACCAGGTTCAGATGATAACCTAGATCGTGGTATAGAATTTAGATGGCACAACGGTTCAGCTGCTAAATTAGGTTTCTTTGGTTTCGATGATAGTACTGGAAGATTTGCTTTCGTACCTGATGCAACAGATACATCAGGAGTTATAAGTGGTTCACTAGGTGATATAAACCTAGGTGGAGCATACATTGATCAGATTCAAGTTGGTATCACAGGTACTAATGAAATTGATACTGCTTCAGGTAATTTAACACTTGATTCAGCTGGTGGTACAGTCACAGTTGATGATAACTTAAGTGTTACTGGAACAGTTTCATTAACAAATGACTTAGCAGTTACACATGGTGGTACTGGAATAAGTTCATTTACAGGTAAAGGTGTATTCACAGCAAATGCAGGTGGTACAGCAATAAGCTTTGTAACAAGTTCAGATACTGGAGCAATATTACAATATAATAGCTCTGGAGTACCAATCGCTTCTACAGTAATAGACGGCGGAACTTACTAAGATTTATTATTATAACACATAAATATGTGTTTGTAAATCTTTTTTTATTAAACTCTCTATATAGAGGTTGAACATTAGGAGCCAAAATTGGCAAGACAGACGAACATTAAACTTAGGCGTTCGGCAACAGCTGGAGCGCAACCCACAACATCCAATTTAGATTTAGGTGAAATAGCACTTAACACGTACGACGGAAAAGCGTACATGAAAAAAAGTGTGGCTGGAACTGAATCTATTATACAGATTGGTTCTTCTGATGCAGCTGCGGCAGATATACTAAAAGTTTATGAATATGATGGTTCAGATGGTGCAACTTCTAATACTGTATTCTCAGGTGCAGATAATAATTCAAATACGTTAACTTATTCCTCTGGTGCAGTTCAAGTTTATTTAAATGGTATTCTTCTTAAGGATACTACTGACTATGCAGCTTCTACCGGTAATTCAGTTACTCTAGTTAATTCAGCAGCAAATGCCGACGTGCTTCAAATCGTTGCTTGGTTTAAATCTATTGGAACTGGTGATAATGCAATACAACAATTATCAGGTAATAATTCAACTACAGTATTTACCTTATCTACAAATCCATACCATGAAAATCAAACAGATATATTCATTGATGGTATATATCAGCAAAAAACAACATACTCAATATCAGGAACAACTTTAACGTTCTCTGAAGCTCCACCAACTGGAACAAACAATATTGAGATCTCGACTAAATCAACTAATCTAGAGACTGGAAATTTATCTAGTGCTACATTCTCAGGAACAGTTACAGCTAATGCATTTGCAGGTAATATAACTGGTAATGTAACAGGTAATGTTACAGGTAATACTTCCGGAAGTGCTGGAACAGTTACTAGTTTAAGTGGACTAGATTCAGATGATTTATCAGAAGGTTCAAGTAATCTTTATCATACGAGCGAGCGCGTAGACGACCGCGTAAATGCTTTATTACAAGCTGGTTCTAATATATCATTAAGTTATGATGATGCAAATAATCAATTAACTATAACTGGAACAGATACTAATACAACATATTCAGCCGGAACAGGACTTGCTTTAAGTTCAACAACATTTAGTTTATCTCATTTAGGACTTGAAAGTTTAAGTGATCCAAATGCAGATAGAATATTCTTTTGGGATGATTCTGCAGGCGCAGCTAAATTCCTAACACTTGGTACTGGATTAAGTATATCAGGAACAACTATTTCTGGTACTGCACAATATGGTGATTCAGATGTTGAATCTTATTTAGATGCAAACGGTACTACATTCCCAGATAGTATATCTTCACGATATGGTACAGGTAATGATTTAAAAATTTCACACGATGGATCAAATTCTTATATACAGAATTATGAAGGACATTTAGAAATAACAAACAATGCAGATGATAGAGATATTATTCTTAGATCTGATGATGGTTCAGGTGGGTTAGCACCTTATATTATAGTTGATGGAAGTGCTCAATTAACTCAATTTGATAAACATACAAAACATACTGATACTAATAGAGCAGATTTTGGTAATGCATCAGATTTAAGAATACATCATGATGCTACTAACTCTCATATTCATAATTATGAGGGTGATTTAATTATTAGAAATGATTCAGATGATATAAAAATATTAGCTGAAGATGATGTTGTTATTAGAGATAATGATGATTCTACAGAAATGGCAAAATTCATTAATGGTGGAGCTGTTGAGTTATACCATAATGGAAGTAAAAAGATTGAAACAATCTCAACAGGTATAAGTGTAACTGGTGTTATAAATGCTACTGGTGGAGTAACATGCTCTACAGTAAATACTGGACAAGGTGCTACTGAAGTTCATTTAATGAATCAGAATGTAAGAACAACAGATGATGTTACGTTCGACGATTTAACACTTACAGGTAATTTAACAGTAGGTGGATCAACAACTACTTTAAATACAGCTACATTAGAAGTAGAAGATCTTAATATTACAGTAGGAAAAAATGCTACATCTAGCTCTGCAGCAAATGGAGCTGGTATAACATTTGGTGCTTGGTCCTCAGGTACAATACCTCGATTTGAATGGGATCACTCAACAGGAAGATTATTTGCTAATAAACCTATTTCAGCAAACCTTGTAGGTAATGTCACAGGTGATGTTACAGGTAACGTTTCAGGTACAGCAGCTACAGTAACTACTGCAGCACAATCTGCAATTACAAGTTTAGGTACATTAACAACACTTACAGTAGATAACATAACTATTGATGGTTCTGTTATAACTGTAGGAGCAGCTAATGATTTAACTGTTGATGCTGTTGGTGATATTATTTTTGATGCTGATGGCGGAGATATAAAATTCAAAGATGCAGGCACTCTAATTGGTTCGTTATCAAATAGTTCAAGTGATTTCGTTGTTACATCAGCAGTCCAAGACAAAGATTTAATATTTAAAGGTAATGATGGTGGGTCAACTATTACACCTCTTACTCTCGATATGTCAGATGCAGGTAGAGCAATATTTACATCAAGCGTACATTTAGATTCTGATTCAAGTCAATTACAACTTGGTGATGATAATGATATGCAGGTTTATCATAATGGATCGCATGGAACAATAAATGTTGGAACAGGTAATTTAACACTTGATGTTGCAGGAGATATTAATCTAGATGCTGGTGGTGCTAATATTAATTTTAATGATGATGGAACATCAGTCGGCCACATTGAAATGGCAGGACAAAACCTAGAAATAAAATCTAAAGTTTCTGACAAAGACATCATATTCAAAGGAAACGATGGTGGCTCTGCTATCACGGCTCTTACCCTTGATATGTCACAAGCAGGAGAAGCTGATTTTACTGGAGCTGTAAAAGTTGGTGGTGCTATTGTAGCACATCAAACTAATAGAGGAGTTTTTGAGTTTTCATCAAACGTTTTTAAAATTAGGTCTTATGGTGCAAATGCTGGAAATGGTCACATAGCTTTCCACACAGGTGGTGGTGGTAATAGTGCAGATTCAGAAGTTATGCGTATTAATAACGTAGGAAATGTTGGAATTGGAACACATTTACCTGCAGTTAGTTTAGATATTGGTTCAAAAACAGATGCAATAAGAGTTCCAAATGGAACAACAGCTCAAAGACCAACAGCTGCTTTAGGACAATTTAGATATAATACAACTACTTCACAATTCGAAGGTTATACTGGATCTTGGGGAGCTATTGGCGGTGGCGGAGACGCATTCGGAACCATCGCAGTTTCAGGACAATCAAATGTAGTTGCAGATCAAGAGAATGATACACTAACATTAGCAGCTGGATCAGGTATAACATTAACAACAGCTGCTGGTAGTGATACAATTACTATTGCAAACTCTTATGTATTGAATCCATTTGTTACAGATGTATTTACAACAGCAAATAGTTCTACTACAACATTTACTTTAACTGGAAATCCTGAATCAGAGGATATGTTAATGGTATTTCTTGAAGGTGTATATCAAAATAAAAATTCTTATGCACTTAATACTTCAACAAATGTATTAACCCTAGATACTGCACCACTAAGTGGTGAAGAAGTTGTAGTTCACCAAGTCGGTAAAGGTGTTGCTGGATCTGGACATACTCAAGATTCCTTTACTGGTAATGGTTCAACAGCAGCATATACTTTAAGTATAACCCCAGTTACAGAAAACGACGTGTTTGTATATCTCGATGGTGTATACCAACACAAAAACACATATACTGTTTCAGGAACTACTTTAACATTTGATACAAACGTTCCAAATGGTGTAGCTATAGAAGCTATTACTCCTTCTCTTACAGAAATTGGAGTACCAACAAATGCTTCAGTAACACCCGCTAAACTTTCTACAGGTGGTCCAAGTTGGGATAGTGATGGTAATGTTACTATTAATAGTAATGTAGTTAAAGGATCAGATTCAGTTACTATATCTTCTGGAAGTGCTACGGCCGTTGCAACGATGGCAGGATCAACTTACAGATCAGTTAAGATTACTGCACAGGTTACTGATGCTACAGCTTCTGAATATATGGTAAGTGAAATATTATTAATTCATACAGGCTCAGCTACTCATATTACAGAATATGGGCAAATACATACTGGATCATCGCCTTTAGGAACATTTACAGCTGATTATAACAGCGGTAATATGAGATTATTATATACTAGAACAGGATCAAATTCACAGGTTGTTAAAGTAGATATTTCTCGACTTAAAGTTTAAACTATCATAAATAGTATTATAATTAACAGGTTGGAGAGTGAAAACCCGTGGCAGACAAAAATTTTCAAATCAAAAATGGTTTAACCGTAGGAACTACAGAACGTATTTCTTCTGCGGGTGTATTTACTGGTAGTTTATCTAGTGCAAATACAGCAACAACCCAATCAGCATCTGACAATTCAACAAAAATCGCTACAACTGCGTATGTAGATACGGCGGTTACGGGTCTTATTGATTCAGCACCTTCCAATTTAAATACATTAAACGAATTAGCTGCAGCTATGAATGATAATGCTTCATTCTTTAATACAGTATTACCACTATCTGGTGGAACAATGACTGGTTCTTTAGAAGTAAACAACGCTTCTGCAGGAAATACCGTTGCTACGTTTGAAGGTACTTATGGTTCCGGCGGAGATGTCCAGTTAGTTCGTTTTGAAAGAGGTGGCGGTGCAGTATATGGTGCAATATCATATAAAGATGCAACCACTGATATGGAATTTGGTACTATTTCAAGTCATGCTTTATCCTTAACAACAGGAAATACTAGAAGGCTTACTATAGATAATTCAGGCAACGTTGGTATCGGAACAACAACTCCAGGTCAAAAACTAGAAGTTGCAGGTCGAGTTAGAGCAACTACCGACCCAACGTTTGAAGTATATGAATCATCGACTAAAAGAGGTGGTATTCAATGGAATGCAGGAAGTGATTATCTTAATATATTCTCTGTAGGAGGAGATATATCATTTGATACAAATGGAAATAATGTTGGTATTGGTACAAATTCTCCAATAGCTCCTCTTCATGTTGCAGGTAATGCTGTAATTGAAACAGGAAGTCCTGATTTATACCTTGCAACAACTAGTGCAAGTCATACGAACTGGAGAATTGCAGCTCAAGAGGTAGTAAACCAAGGGTTTGAAATTGCAAGTGGTACTACATCTGCAGGAAGCAATGCTGTTGCTGATACGTACACAACTAGAATGGCAATTCTTAACACTGGCTTTGTTGGAATTGGAGAAAATACACCTTCTAGAAAATTACATATAAATGGTCCAGATGGTTCAACAAACTTAGTAGAAGGAAACTCAAGAACAGCTTTATTTTTAGATAATGCTGGAGCAACTTATATGAATTTTGCTTCAGCAAATAGTTCAAATGCTGGTATATTCTTTTCAGATACTGATGCAAATAATCGAGGTGGAGTTATATATGAACATGCAAATGATGCATTAACCTTTGATGCTGCAGGAACAGAAAGATTTAGAATCTATTCTACAGGTAATGCAAAGTTAACAGGTGGTCATGGTAATGAAGTTTATATGGATATATTCTCTGATTCAGGTTCGAACAGAGGAGCAGGTTACTTTAGATTCTTAACAGATGGTGCTTCAGCAGAACAAAGTGTAGCTCAAATATATATGGAACAGGGTTCTGGTGATGGTGCTTCTCGTAAATCTAATATGTATTTCCAAGTTGCTGATAATGGTTCACCAAGTACAGCGATGACAATTGAAAATAATAAGGTTGTAAGTACAGCTACACATTTAAACGTATCTACTACTAGTACCGCATCAAATGCAAAACTGAACGTAGCAGGTGGTATTAGATTTACTCATTCCCCTGCAAGTGCAGCAGGACTTAATGTAGTTGGACAGTATAGTTTCAACAACACAAGCACCTCAAATGCTTGTGGTTCAGTTTACTATAAAATGTTTATTATAAACTTTTATCACAATAATGGACACAGTCAAGCTCTTTTCTTGGCAAACGGTGGTGGAGGTGTAGGGTATAGGTTTACTTCTATAAACGCAGGTGACAATACAATTAGAAATGGAATTCAAGATTTTAGCTTGACCACGATAGGAAGTGCGCCAAATACATTTAGAATACAAATATCAAATGGTGGTGGAGCATTAACAATTACTAGAACATCTGGAAGTAATTCATTCCAAGTGTCAGTACAGGCGTTAACAGGAGGATAATATGGCAATGACATTTACATATAAAGTAAGCGGTATAAAGGTTTATAGCACTGATTCACAAACAGATGTAATTAAAGAAGCAACACTTCATATCATTGGTACTCAAGGGGATCAACAATATGAAAATTTTCTTCCTATAGAATTAGCAGAACCCTCAGGTTCATTTACTGAATTTCAAGATGTAAGTG
>Ga0163179_10003607_pt1 | contig 10501 bp, 10 predicted proteins | sample AtlANTMetagenome_FD_109643 | JGI IMG/M metagenome (GOLD analysis project Ga0163179, IMG submission 109643) | Marine eukaryotic phytoplankton communities from the Atlantic Ocean - Atlantic ANT 2 Metagenome | ecosystem: Environmental > Aquatic > Marine > Oceanic | place: North Atlantic Ocean... | reverse complement strand
TTTAAATCAATATTTAAAGAATTGGTAAGAGACCGAGTAGTTAGTGGTGGTCCAAGACTTGATGGAAGATCACCAACAGACATTAGAGATATATCTTCCGAGATTAATTTACTACCAATGGTCCATGGTTCATCCTTATTTCTAAGAGGAGAAACACAAGTATTGAATGTAACAACTTTAGGTATGTCAAGACTTGAACAAATGCTAGACACCATAGATACTGTTACTTCAAAGAGATATATGCATCACTATAATTTTCCACCATATTCAACTGGTGAAGCCTATATGATGAGAGGTCCAAAAAGAAGAGAAATTGGTCATGGAGCATTAGCTGAAAAAGCAATGCTACCTGTCATTCCTCCAAAAGCTGATTTTCCTTACACTATTAGAGTTGTTAGTGAAGCAATATCATCTAATGGATCAACATCCCAAGCCTCAGTCTGTGCATCTAGTCTTTCTTTGATGTCAGCAGGAGTCCCAATAAGAGAACATGTATCTGGGATAGCAATGGGTTTAATTTCTAAAAATAGTGAATTTGTAACACTTACAGATATCTTAGGTGCGGAAGATGCATTGGGAGATATGGACTTTAAAGTTGCAGGAACAAGGGGAGTGATTACTGCTCTTCAATTAGATATGAAAATTGAGGGCTTGCCGTCAGATATTTTAAGAAAAGCTTTGGAACAAGCAAAAGATGCAAGACATCATATCTTAGACATAATGGAAGATACCATTTCAGAACCAGCTGATTCATTATCAGGCAATGCACCAAGGTTAGAGTCAATAGAATTACCAAAAGATAAAATTGGTGAAGTTATTGGACCTAAAGGTAAAAATATTAGAAAGATTGAGGAAGAAACTGGAGCTAGCGTAGAAATTGATGATGATGGAATTCTTACTTTAGGCTCTACTGAACAGGAATCTTTAGATACTGCTAGAGAAATGGTAATGGCAATTATTGATCCAGAAGAGCCAGAATTAAATCAAGAATATGAAGGTGAAGTTGTAAGTCTTGCTAAATATGGAGCTTTCATCAATATACTTCCTGGTAGAGATGGATTAATGCATATTTCTAAATTTCACTCTGAATTACGAGTGAATAACCCTGAAAAAATCTTAAATGTTGGGGATAAAATCATGGTCGTAGTTGATTCAATTGAGAATGGTAAAGTTGGCCTTACACCAGTAAATGATTTAGAAATTCCAGAAGATGCTATTGAAAAAAGACAATCTAGTAATAAAGATAGAAACTCAAGATCATCAAAACCAAAAGATAACAAAAATGGTAACAAAAACCGTAAAAGAGTATCTTTTGAGGATGAATTCGAAAAAGGTATCTAGTTACTTACGATTTCCGGTTAGTTTTGTAGGATTTGTCGATTCAGTAGTTACATAAGCATCTGGATTAATTTCGGAAACAATTTTAAGAACATTTCTTACTTTTTTACGTGGTGCAACGCACCAGGCTATGCTGACTTCACCTTCCATACCTTCACCATTTATTAAAGTAACTCCAAAACCATTATTTCTTAATTCAGTTGCGACTTTTTGGCTGTCGGCATCTTTAGGTGAAAAAATTCTAACAACAACATCACCTATTGCAATACTGGACTCAATATAAGAACCAACAATAGTGCCTGCTGCAAAACCAAGTGCGTAACCAATTGCTAAAAATGGATCATTTAAATCTCTAATTACTTGTGAAATAGCAATAATCCAAATACCAGATTCAACAAAACCTAATAGTGCGCCAAAAAGTGGTTTTCCTTTATTCACATAAAGAGTTCTTAAAGTTCCCAAAGATTGATCAATTAATCGTAAGATGAATATGTAACCTGCGGCTAAAAGTAATTCCATTTTTAACTTTTGAGCTTTAAAGTCATCTCGTCATATACATTTTTCATTTTATGATGAGTGTCTTTTACAAGTTGTTCAATACTCTCTTTGTTGTACTTTGACATATCGATTGGTTCTAGTGTTTTTATCATTGCTTTACCACTTTTCATAAATTTGCTTCCTCTTGGCCAGATATCTCCAGTGCCAGCAATTACAACGGGCAATATGCGAACGTTATTTTGCTGAGCAATATGAAATGCACCATTTTTAAATTCTCTAAATTCATTTTTATCAACACGTGTTCCTTGAGGATAAACCATTAGTGACCATCCATTTTTGAATAAATTTTTTGCTTGTTCATTTATAGATTCACGATCATTTGGGTTGTCTCTATCGACTTTTATAAAATTGAAAGATTTTGCTGCTGTTCTAAACACGGGTAGTTTATAAACTTCTTTTTTTGCCATGAATGCCCATTTAATTTTTAATAGTTTAAAAAGGATCAAAGAATCAATATTTGATAAATGATTTGAGATAACAACAAAAGATTCATTATTTTTATATTCAACTGCTTTTGTAAATGTAGTTTTTGCACGTGCGGCCCATAACCATGGATTTACCCAAGATTGGGCTATATAATATTTTAATTTTCCGTATTTATTGAATAGACCAACAAACCAAATTGCATAAGTTACAGGAATTGTGTAGAGAGCCATAATAAACAAATTGAACCAGCTTAATACTTTATTCTTGAGCATGGCCTAATAATACAGTGATATGATATTCATAAGTGAAAATGATTGAAAAAAATAAATTAAGAAGTAACTTAAAAAATTTAGATTATAAAGATTTTGCCCTCTCAGAAATTAATATCAAATTTTTAAATACATTAATTCATCAAAAAAAAGTTTGTACATACATCCCAAATAAAATGGAGATAAATATAAATAAATACTTAGTCAATTTTTTAGAACTTCAAACAACTTATTTAGATGACGAGATGCTTAATATTTGTTTATTGAACGAACCGTTTGTAGAAAATAAATACAAAATTGCTGAACCAGCAATAAAGATACCCGTCACAGATACTCAAGTATTTCTAATTCCAGGTTTAGGATTTACAAAAGAAGGTAGCCGATTAGGAAGAGGTAAAGGTCTCTATGATAAGCTATTGTCAAAATATTCTACAGCTTTAAAAATTGGGATATGTGCAAATAAAAACTTATTAGATGAGATACCAATGGAAGAACATGATATATTGATGGATTATGTTTTGACAGAGAACGAAAATTTCAAAATACATTAAAATTAAATAATTATGGATGTAAGCATTAATGTTGGATACTTTGGTCCACATATATCAGATGACAAAGATTTATTTAAAAAACTCGATGACATAGGTGTCTCTTGTGTGTGGACTGCAGAGGCATATGGTTATGATGCTGTAACACCACTTGCATATTTTTCAGCCTTAACAAACAATATGAATATTGGGTCTGGAATAATGCAAATACCTGCTCGTACTCCAGCCATGACTGCCATGACCGCTGTTACGCTTGATCAGATGTCAAAAGGAAGATTTAGGTTAGGACTTGGTGTTTCTGGGCCCCAGGTAGTTGAAGGTTGGCATGGCGTACCATATGGTAAGCCACTTGCAAAAACAAGAGAATATGTAGAGCTAGTAAGAAACATTATCAAAAGAGAAGGAAAAGTTGAGCACAATGGTGAATATTACGAACTACCTCTGTCCGGAGAAAATACTACTGGTCTTGGAAAGCCATTAAAGCTTATTGATCAACCTTTAAGAGATGAGATACCAATTTATCTAGCAGCAGTAGGTCTTAAAAATGTTGAAATGACTGCAGAAATTGCCGATGGGTGGTTACCTTTTATGTACTCTCCTCTTAAAGGCGAAGAGATTTATAAAGACTCACTAACAAATGGATTTAAAAAATCGGGAGTATCAGACAAAAAAGATAAATTTGAAATTGTAACAACTGTAATTGGTCGGGTATGTGATGAAGAAGAGGTTGATGAATATTTATATCCAGCAAGAAATGTTTACACACTTTATGTTGGAGGCATGGGCGCAAAATCCAAAAATTTCTATTACAACCTTTTTTGTGAATACGGATATGAGGATATTGCCGATGAATTACAAAATCTATATTTAAGTGGTAATAAAAAAGAATCAGAGAAAATGTTTCCAAAAGAATTACTAGAGGAACTTACATTAGTTGGCACAAAAAAAGATATTGAAAAAAAAGTAGAAATGTGGAAAGAAAGTAATGTAACTGAAATTTCTTTATCACTTCCTATTGATTTTGAAACTGTTAAATTTATAAAAGAATTACTTTGAAAATTCTTTTAACTTCTTTTTATGATTTAGGCAAACAGCCAAAAATTATTGCAGAGATTGCTGATAGGTACAACAACACTGAAGTGCATTTTGATTTTGTTGATTTTTCAGTAGATAATCAAAATATAGATTTAAATACTTATGATGTGCTTGGAATTTATGCACCAATGCATACAGCAACAATCCTTTCAATTGAATATATTAAAGATAAAAAACTGCCCGATAAAGTATTTACATTTGGATTGTATGGATCTGTTCTTGAAGATTTCAATCCTTTAATAAAACATATCAAAGATATTGAAAGTGAGGAACTTACTTCTTTTTTAAAACTTAATGAAAACCAAAAATTTTCATTAAAAGACAATATACCTAATAGACAAATATTTCCCGATATCTCAAATTACGCACATTTAGTAGATGGATCAAATAATCTTATTGCTGGATCAGTAGAAACTACTTACGGTTGCAAGCATTCGTGTACTCATTGTCCTGTCCCAATCTCTTTTAATGGAAGTTTTAAAACGTATTCTATAGAAAAAATAGTCAATGATGTCCAAAATCAGGTGAATCAAGGTGCAGAACATATATCATTTAATGATCCAGATTTTTTTAATGGCCCAATTCACGCATTGAAAATTCTTGAGGCATTAAACCACAAATTTCCACAAATAACCTATGATTCAACAATAAAAGTAGAACATATTATAAAATATCAAAAATATTTTAAAGAACTAGCGTCTTTGAATATGGCTTTTGTGATTTCTGCATTCGAAACAACTAATGACAAAGTTTTAACAATTCTTGAAAAAAACCATACAAGCAACGATTTAAATAATTCAATAGAGATTTCAAAGGAATTTGGTATTGATATACGACCAACATGGATGCCTTTTTCACCATGGACAGAATTAGAAGATTTATCAAATATCGTAGAATTAATCGAAGGTTATCAATTACGTGAGACTGTAGATCCCATTCAATTAACTATAAAATTGTTAATACCTAAACACTCCCTCATAATTAAAAGACCTGAAATAAAAAAATATTTAGGTGATTATGAAAAAGAATCATTAAGTTTTCAATGGCAATATGAAAATATTCATGCTGAAAAATTACAATTTACCCTTTTTGATTTTATTTTGAATAATTCAGAATTAGATGAGCATAAACAATATCTAGGGATGGTAAGTATTATTGAAGAATTTACACGTACAAAATTAATAACAAATACAAACTATGACTTTAAGAAAGTGCCTAAGTTATCGGAAACATGGTTTTGTTGCGCAGAACCCAGTAAAATTCAACTCGATAGAATTAAAACAAATAAGGCATTGATATGACAGAAATTTCAAGTGAGGAGATAAATGTTTCAACATGGAAAATTCCAAGTCCATTAGGTATTATCGGTAGTCATTCTTCGGGGCAATTCAATGGAATGACAGCTAGTTGGATAACACAAGTTAGCATGGAGCCAGCTCTTATCGGTGTTGGAATAGATAATAAAAGTGTGACTTTTAATCTAATGAACAGCAGTGATTATTTTTCATTAAATATGTTCTCTCCTGATTACACTAAAGTTTTTGTAAAATTTTCAAAACCAGCAGAATATACAGAAGGTTTTTTGAATAAGGAACCGATTACATTAACAGATAACTCTGTTCCAATTTTTGATAATGCGACAGTATGGTTTGAATTAAAAACTACTCAAAAAATAAATTTAGGAACTCATACCTTTTTTATTGGGGAAATTATTGATTGTAAGACTCTTAATCCTGATGAGCGAGTTGCATATATGGGTGATACTCGAATGAAGTATGGCGGAGTCCCTAGAGGTGGACACTAGTTTACAATATATTAACAAACTCAATGTCTTATATTTAACATCAAACTTTATAATTGACTATCTTCGAAAGGATTAAATGAAATTAAAAAAAGGCGACAAGATTGAAGAGATAACATTACCTTCAATTGATGGTACAACTTTCAACTTTGAGGCAATAAAAGGAAAAAAAGCTATGGTATCTTTCTATCGTTATTCTTCTTGTCCATTTTGTCACTTACGAATAAATGAGATTATAAATAAAAAAAATGAATTTGGTGATAATTTTGTTCCGATAGCAATATTTGATTGTGATTTTGATGATTTAGTTAAGAATTCGAAAAAACATGACGGCAATATCACAATTTTATGTGACGATGACCGTGTTTATTTTGACAAATATGAGGTACAAAATAGTTTCTTTAGATTCTTATTTGGTATAACAATTAGAGTAGATCGTTTTTTTCGAGCCCTATCCAAGGGGTACAATCCTGCATCAAATATGAGTGGTGCTTTTTTAGGATTACCAGCAGATATTTTAATAGATGAAAATGGTGTTGTAGAAAAAGCATTATACGGTGCTCATACTGCAAATCACATACCAATGAAAGAGGTAATTGAGTTCTCAAATAGTTAATATATAAATTATTGAGAAAACAAAATTTAGAATTTAAGTTCACAGATCTTGAGCGAGTTTATAACGTTAATGAGAAAAATAATACATCTCTCTTAATTGATATTAAGTCTAGTAACGAAGATCCATATTCCTTATCACCTGCTTTTGAATCAGTGATTGAACGTTATTGTTGGGTACCAAAGAATAATAGTGATGTATTAAGTCTTGATTTATCAGTCCAAAAAGATACAAAAATCTATTTAAATAATAAACTTGCTGACTCATGCAAAATCAAAATATCTGCGAAAGACGGTCCCCAAGAATATAATTTTATATTTCGCAAAGATGACCAGATTGCAAAATATTCTCTAGTTTGTTTACCCGTAAATTTTCCTCCCTTAAATATCAATATAACTAATTCATCCATGGTTGCAGATGGCAATATATTCACTAGTGTCTTCATCGTTCCTAAAATTGTGCATTGGCCTCTAATTATCAGAGATGTAATTAAATATTTTCCAGAATTAAAGAAATACTATATTAAATATCTTTATCAGAATATAAGAACAAGAATAAATATTCCAAAAATAGTAAAACATCAAACTGAAAAGAAACTCACTAAATCCAGAAAATATCTTCCTTACGTCATGATGCTAGATAAGTTCGGTGTTCCAATATGGTACAAGATGGCAGGTATAGGTTTTTCAGCATTTCGTCCATACAAAAATGGATATTATTACGGAGCAGTAAGCAACTACCCACAATTTGCTATAGGTTTAGGAAAAACTGTTCTATTAGATCAAGATTTCAATATAGAAAGTTTTAAACAAATTATGGAGAAAGATATTTATACAGAACTTCATGAATTTCAGTATTTAGATGATGATACAGTAATCCAAATAGGATCAAAGACTCATAAATTTCAAAATCAAAAAGTAGAAAGTGGGATAATCTCAATCGAAAATGAACAGAAGGGTACTAAATTTTTATGGGACTCTATTGATCATGTTTCCCCCGAGTTTTCAAAAGTTCCAACCAAAGAGTGGGGGATGAATACTAATGATTATTTTCACATGAACGCTGTAAGAATTCTTAAAGATGGCAACTACTTAGCTTCTGCTCGTCATACACAAACAATAATGAAAATTGATAAAACATCAGGAAAAATTTTGTGGCATATGGGAAAAGGAAAATTAAATAATTTTAAATTTGTTAATGACCCCTATGATGGCTTTTCTCATCAACATGCTCCAGAAGAACTTGAAAATGGAAATATACTGATTTGGGATAATGGTATTGATTCGATAAAAGATGGATCAAGAGTCGTTGAATATAAAATTGACGAAATTAGTTATACTGCGACACTTGTTTGGTCAAAAGAATTCAAAAATCTACAAGCCAATGTTGCTGGAAATTGTCACAAGATAGGTGAAAATAGTTATATAGCTGCATTTGGATCTCAAGGATATATTGAAGAATTTAATAAAGACGGGACAAAGGTTTTATCTATTGACCCAGGTGGATTGATCTACCAAGTTAGAAAATCTTAAGTTTTAATTTCTACTTTTATATACAGCGTAAAATCCAACCAAGATTGAACTTATTAAAAAGTAATTTAAAGCTACTATCGTTATCACATTTATACCTAACAATGAAGCTACAGCTGCTGCCACGGGAAAATTTTGTAATGTACCTTCAGCAAGTATTCCCATTCTGTCTTCCTCACTAATTTTCGTTATTTTGGAAATTAAATTAATTCCAATAAAAATAGTTATTAAATTTAAAATTACGAAAATAGATGATGATCTGAAGATATCAAATATAATGTCTCTTAATTCTATAGGCACTCCAATTGCTATAACTAAGGTAACAACAGTGAAGACTTTTTTAATAGATGTTTGTGAATCTAATGCTTTTTGTGGAAAGTAGTGTTTTATAGCCATTCCAATAAATACAGGAATAAGGACAAGGTACAGTAGTTGAATTAATAATTCGGTAGAGTTAATTTGTACTTGAAGACCAATATCTTCATTGAAAATTGAGGCAATATTTAACCAAAGAGGTATTGTTCCAAATGCTATAAGTTGAGTAATAACTGTAAGAGATGTTGTAAGTGCAACATTACCTTTCATCAAAGAAGAATACATTGAAGAAATATGACCTCCAGGTGCACACATAATTACTATTATTCCAATTGAAATTGATTGATTATCTATAAATAAACTTGTCACTATTCCAATAATTGGCAAGAAAGTTATTTGTATTAAAAGACCTACAAGTGAGCTTTTTGTATTTACTAATAAATTTTTAAAACTATCTATGTCTAAATCTGTACCAACACCAATCATCAATAAAGGAATTAAATAGGGTATTAAATCTAAAAAAATGGAATTAATTTCCATGTCTTTAATTTTATTGGAAAAATAATGAAAAGTATTAAATGTAAATTTAATTGAAAAATAACAATTTAACTTAATATGTTTCCTTTTATCGCAATGTCTTGAATTTGAAAGTAGAATTTACTATAGGTACCAATGAAAAAAGTAGCATTTAAATTTTCAACATATGTATCAATTTTTTTTGTTCTTCCAATTTTAAAATTATTTGGTAAAAAATATTATGAAACTAACGTAGTACCGAAGCTTTTAACTATTCTTTGTAATACAAAACCTAATCACTATCAGAGGAAAAAGGTTGTACCTTTAGCAACAGGAGATGTTGTTGAAATAGGTGTTGGTCCAGGATTAAATTTGCAATACTATAACTTTGAAAAAGTCAACAAAGTTATTGGAATAGATCCTTCAGATGAACTAAACAAAATTGCTAAAAAAAATGCTGATAAGGTTAATTTAGATATTGAATTTAATTTATCCTCAGCTGAAAGTATTGATTTACCAACATCGTCTGTTGATTCAGTAGTTTGTACTTTTTCATTGTGTTCAATTCCTGACCCAAATAAAGCTTTAAATGAAATTTATAGGATTTTAAAGCCAGGAGGTAAATACTTTTTTTGTGAACATGGAATTTCTCCAGACATTACCACTAGAGTTTTTCAAAATGTTACAAACATATTTTATCCAAAATTATCAGGAGGTTGTCATGCAAATAGAGATATACCAAAGTTAATTACTGATGCCGGATTAAATATTGTTGAAAAAGACACAATGTACTTACCTGGATCTGTAAAGTTTCTTGGATACAATTACTGGGGTTTAGCTGTTCGCTAGATATCTTTTATAGAAAGAATTGCCTCAACACAAGCATCTGGTTGATCTTCTTGTAAAAAATGTCCCGCATCCTTAATAGTTACATGTGGCATCCCTTCACAACCTGGTACTAATTTGTAAAAGGAATTTTCAACACCTGCAAATATTGGATCTTTATCACTAAATGCGCATAAAAATGGCTTATTCCATTCTCTTAAAATTTTCCATGCTTCTTTATTGGGCTCCGCACTTGGAGTTCTTGGCGTTCCAGGTACTAAGTTTGGAAATTGTCTAACTCCCTGTTTGTGATCCTCACTTGGGAATGGAGCATTATAAGCAGCAAGTGCATTTTCATCTATGCCTTTAGTTGTACCATTTCTGACTTGTCCTGCGACATGTAGATCAGGTTTTATCTGTAAAAACTCACGAAACACAGCAAACCCTTCACTTAATGGAGCTTTTCCTGTGGGTAGTCCTGTATTAGCAGTAATTATTTTTTCAAATCTATCATTATATTTTGCCGCCAGCCTTAAGCCGATCAAGCCTCCCCAATCCTGACAAAAAAGTGTTATATTCTTTAAATCAAGACTTTCAATAAATTCCGACATCCAATCAACAAATCCTTCATAGGTGTAGTTGTACCTGACTGAAAATTTATCTGATTT
>Ga0163179_10003606_pt1 | contig 10501 bp, 8 predicted proteins | sample AtlANTMetagenome_FD_109643 | JGI IMG/M metagenome (GOLD analysis project Ga0163179, IMG submission 109643) | Marine eukaryotic phytoplankton communities from the Atlantic Ocean - Atlantic ANT 2 Metagenome | ecosystem: Environmental > Aquatic > Marine > Oceanic | place: North Atlantic Ocean... | reverse complement strand
TTTGGTCCAAGAAGTTGAACGTGCGGAAACTCATTTTGAAGGTGATTGTAAAAATACGCTTCGTCATGGGCTGGCACACCTTCAGTGATAGCAACTATAAATTCAATACCTCCTTCAGCGGCTTCCATAACTGCAGATTGAACTCCAGCAGCCGGTATAAATATGCATGATGCTGTGGCACCAGTAGCTGCAACTGCTTCTTTTATATTTGCGTAGATCGGGATACCTTCTACGTCTTCTCCGGCTTTTTTTGGATTGGTGCCTGCAACAACTTTTGTTCCATAGTCGCGATTCAAAAGACCGTAGTAGCGGCCTTGGCTTCCTGTTAAACCTTGATAAATGACTTTTGTATTTTCGTCAACGAAGATGCTCATTTGTCATTGTCCTTTCGTGCCAAGTCAACTGCTTGCTGTGCAGCCTCCAACATTGTTGGTGCCATTAGTAGAGTTTCGGATAAATGTGGTTGAAGAATGCTTCTTCCTTCATCAGCATTGGTTCCATCAAGGCGAATAACAATCGGGGCTTCTATATCAACGTTTTGTAAAGCTTCAATGATCCCATTCGCTACTTCTTCGCCTCGAGTGATGCCTCCGAAAATATTTATAAAGATTGATTTAACTTCTGGATCGTTATTGATTACTTCTAAAGCTCCTGCCATTACTTCAGCATTTGCTCCGCCCCCGATATCAAGAAAATTCGCAGCGGCTCCACCAACTTGATTAACTACATCAACCGTCGCCATAGCGAGTCCGGCGCCATTAGCAATTACACCCACGGTGCCATCTAGGCCAACATATTGAAGCCCGCGGTCATGTGCCGCTGTTTCTCTCTCATCACGAGTTTGTGTTTTATCAAATTCTGCATATTCGGGATGTCTGAAAATTGAATTTCCATCGAGAGTGACCTTTGCGTCAAGAACATGGACATCCCCATCCGATGTAAGGATCAGCGGATTAATTTCTACAAGGTCGGCGTCCCCTTTTACATATGACTGATAAAGGTCAAGGAGTATCCTGACTGTTCCTTCCACTGCCTGTTCGGGAAGGTTGGCTGATTGAACCCAACTTTCAGCTAATGCATTGGTTAAGCCGGAAGTTGGATCAATCCAAATTTTTGCTATCGCTTCAGGGTTTTCTTCCGCTACTGTTTCAATTTCGACTCCACCTTCGGCTGAAAGCATCCCGAGATGTTTTTTTGCTGATCTATCAAGAGTGAAGCTGGCATAATATTCTTCTTCTATATCAGATGCCTTTTCGATCCAAATTCTTTTAACAACATGGTCTTTGATATTTAACCCGAAAATGTTGGAAGCGTGTTCACGCACATCTTCAATTGTTGCCGCGTATTTGACGCCCCCAGCTTTTCCTCGCCCACCTGTATGAACTTGAGCTTTAACCATGACTGGTGTTCCTAATCGTTGTGCGGCATCAACTGCTTCTTCAACGGTGAAAGTGATTTCTCCATCGGACACTGGCAGTCCGTATTCTGAAAAAAACTGTTTTCCTTGGTATTCAAATAGGTCCACTTAACGTCTCCTGTATGTAATGGGCGGATCAAAGGAAGTCTCAGCGATATTAGGCATAAACTTATGCTGATTCCTCCTTGGGCGGAGGGATCTATTAAATAGGAGTAATTTATGCCGAGTCAACAGGGCACTAGTCGCTTTGCTATCCGAGCTGGAATAATTGGTGTTGTCGGTTTGGGACTGACAATTGGCTTAATGATTCTTATGTTAAAACTAGCTGGCACATCTACTGAGATTGACGTGAGACTCGGTGACGTTGATTTTCGCGGAATTGTTGCAGACGATTTAGCAGATGAAGTTTCTAAAAATGGCCCAATCCCCTTCCCGGATTTAGTGGGTGGTGACCGCCCAATCTGGATCAACCATTTTGGCGATGACTCAGCAAAAGGCTGGGTCGTATTCTTGGCCAAAGTTCCAGGTGGAGAATCTGGTTGTTTTGTTCAATGGGTCGAGCAGGAGAAAATGTTTGTTGATTTTTGTGACCCTCAAAACCAGTTTCCTCCTAATGGTTTCGGTTTAGAAGAATTGAACTGGAAGGTTATTGAAAACGAGCTTCGGATTGAAATTAATGATTTAAGTGACGCTGATTTAAATGACTGATCGGATTTATTTACGCGATGCAGATCTTCTTTCATTCACCGCCACAGTTCTTTCTGTTGACGATAATCGTGTTGAACTAGATCAAACGGCTTTTTATGCCACAAGTGGTGGACAACCACATGACACTGGCCATATCACTTGGGAAAGTGGTGCTGCATCAGTTATTGATGTTCGCGCTGTTGAGGGAAAGGTTTTTCATACTTTGGCAGGGCCCATTCCCGAAGTGGGAACTGAAATACATGGCGAAATTGATGCTGAGCGAAGAAAAAACATGATGCGCACTCATACCGCTATGCACATTCTTTGCGGGGTTATATGGCGTGATTGGAAGAGAGTAGTTACTGGAGGAAACATGGATTCTTTATCAGGACGCATGGATTTTGAAATTGATCAAATCCCTGAAGGATTTGCTAAAAAAATTGAAGATCTCTGCAATATTGAGATAAAAGCAGACCGACCAGTTGAAGTTTCCTTTATGTCACGTGAAAGTGCAGTATTTGATCGAGATCTGATACGCACAAAAACTAATCTTGTCCCAGAATCAGTTTCTGAAATACGTGTTGTTGACATTGTTGGTCTTGATCGTCAAGCCGATGGCGGCACACATGTGTCTTCAACAAATCAAGTCGGCCGAATTGAAATCACAAAAACTGAATCGAAAGGTAAAGGTTTTAAGCGGGTTCGATTTGTTTTACATGACAGTTAATTTGAATTACAAATTTTCTTTAAAGAAATTAATCATGTCAGCTGAAAATACTTCTGGTTGATCTTTTATCCCACCCATATGAGCGCCGGTTTTCCCAAATCCAGCCTTAAGTGCAAATACGAAAGCATCAAAATCTGTCATTTCTTTTGATGGTTCTCTAGTTTCTGGATGGATCATAAGCCCATCATCAGTAATCATGATTGTTGGTGCATCAGGAGCCACTTTTGCTTCAGGCATTTCGTAAACTTCACCTTGGCGATCAAAACTATGATGCGCTTCAGGAACTATTCGTATCGTGGCGTTCGCCCCTGTAGCAGCAATTGCTGCGATATGTTCTTCAACTTGTTGAACAGAAAGCCAATCATCAAGTTCACCAATAATTGAGTGAAGATTAGTTTCACCTATTTCAGGTGACAGAAATTGATGCCCAGACCATGGGTAGACCGCATAGGCAGCTTTAAGACCATTTTGTTCTCCTATGATCGGATCAGCAAATTTTCTTGTAACCGCAGTCAATATCGCTGATCCACCCCTGCTATGTCCTTGCGCACCAATGCGATCAGAATCAATTTCTTCTCGCTCGCTCAATTTCCGATAAGTCATCAAAACATCAAGAGCACTTGCAGCGAAGGAATACTGAGTTTGGTTAGTAACTGTTGACTCTACTGAACGTGCCCCAAAAGGATCTAAGACAAACACGGCGTAGCCTTCAGATACGAGAGTTCCCGCGTGTGTTTCATGATTTGGACCTACTCCTAGGCTTCCAGGAACAATTATGACAAGTGGGTTTAGTTCTTTGTCACCAGGGACAAAGAGTTTTCCATCAATAGTTACCAAGTCGGGATGATTTCGCGGGTGCAATGCGTCATAGTAATTGATCGCGTTTGCAGAAACTATCTCAATATTTTCACCAAGAACCCCTGCATATTCAACAGTACGGTCACGATAGCGTCCAGGGCTCTGTATGTTCTTTTCCATGTTCTTTACCCTAATGCAGGTAAATCTAGTAAAAGGGCTTGGAGCATAAGAGTCTCATTTGGATTACGTTCAAGAAGTTCTGACGCAGTTGTAGTGATACGTTGAGTTGCATTAAGAACTATCTCTTCCATTTCATGTTCAGATGCATCTAAATACTGGCGGGAAAGAACAGCGAAACCAAAGGTAAGTTCTTCTTCTCGGAAGCGCCGAATTTCACGTTTTTGTCTTGTTATCAAATCTTTTCTTCCAGAGCCGCGTGTCCCGAATGCCTCTTCTCTTTCCTCAAGATCTGCTAATTCTTTCTGATGCTTAGATAAAAGCGGACTTTCTGATTCGTTAATCTGTTCTTCTATTTCTGTCACTATCTCAGCAACAGCTGCTCCCGTGTGATCTAGTCGGGTTGGTATAGATTTCCAAAGTTCATAACGGTCAATAACAGAAGGATCGTTCGCTAACAGACGTGCACGTTCAAGACTTCCTGATGCTGCCATCGCTAAAAATTGAGCATGGTCTTGACTCTCTCCCTCTTTTACCAGCGCGTCTGTAATGACTTCTGCAGAGAGAGCAGGAAAATCTACTCGCACACATCGAGAAGAGATCGTGACTTGATGTTCTCGTACATCATCTGCGAGCAGTATAAATATTGAACTTTCAGGCGGTTCTTCAATCGTTTTTAAAAGACTGGCGGAAACCTCAGGTTCGGCGGTCTGAAACCGGTCAACGATAATTATTTTTCGATTTGACTCAATAGGAGAACGCGATGCTTCTTTGATGATTCTCTCCGAATCTACGACCAACAGAGACGGTCCTTGTGGAGCAACATAAGTTATGTCAGGGTGCTGCTCGAAAACCGCTAGTTGTCGATGACGTAATGACCCTTCTTCTGAGTTAGAAGCTAAAAGTGCTCCAGCAAACGCAAACGCTGCTTGCTTGCGACCTGATCCTTCTGGACCAATAAAAAGATAAGCATGAACTGGTGATTCAACCGCAGTTTGTAAATAAGAAATTGCCTGTGATTGCCCGATAACTGTTGACCAAAGTTCTTCGTTTTCCATCAGAGTCTTTCATCAATTACTGCCATTACTTGCTTCGTTACTTCATCGACACTGACATTTCCATCAATCACTACCCATTGCTGTGGATTTTCAGCAACTATTTTTCTATACGCTTCCGCTACTTGATGATGAAAATCTTTACCAGCAAGTTCAATTCGATCTAACGATCTATTTAGTCGTTTTTGCGCAATTTCTTCGTCAACATCAATAAAAATATTTATATCTGCTACAAGACCATCAACCGCAAAGAGTGAGATGGCTTCTACCTCAGATATTCCTAATGACCTACCGGCGCCTTGATAAGCCAAAGAAGAACCTATAAATCGGTCACTGACAACATCTTTTCCACTCTCTAGGGCTGGTCTTACCACTTCAGATACATGTTGTGCTCTCGCTGCTGCGATCATCAACGCTTCAGCTCGCGCAGAAGGTGCTTCAGATTGAGGAGGATCAAGAACTAGATCTCTGAGACGTTCACCCAAAGGTGTGCCACCTGGTTCACGAGTTAGCAGGGCTCCTAGATGGTCTGCTAACCAACGAGCTTGTGTGCTCTTACCTGACCCTTCGCCACCTTCAAACGCAATAAATCGACCTGTCATGAGTTCTCAGTTCTTCGACCTGATCGGAGTGAAACAATAGCAATCGCACCAGCCCCCAACATTATTAAAGCTGCTAGCCACAAGGTAAGTCGTACCCCAGGAACAAAAACCTCTAATCCAAAAATGTCTATATCTCTTTCCCAGAATCGTTTAGAAAGCCTGTCAAATACTTCTTCCAATAATGGTCCAACAACTAAAGCTAAGAGTACACACATTCGTGTAAGTAAATAGAAGGTAGAAAAGATTCGACCGCGGAGTTCATCAGCAACATTTTCATGCAGCAGTGTAAAGCCCAATACATAAACAGATCCTGCGCACATACCAATACAAAAGGTCATCACACCAGAGAAATGAATCTGACTTGTTGATGCAGTGAATATTAAAAATACTCCAGCTGCAATTAATGACCAAGTGAACATAAGAGTTTTTTGTAAACGTCGTTGAAGCCAAGAGACCATCCCAACTCCGACTGCCATGCCTATACCTAATGCGGTAATTAGAAATCCGAACCCTCCATCACCAGCGTTAAGCACTTCTGTGGCATAGATAGCTCCAAGAGGAACAAGCATTCCACCACCGATTAATGCTGTAGCAAGACCCACATTTACTGTTCGAGCAACAGGGTTAACGAAAATAAAATTCCAACCTTCTTTAAGATCAATCATCGGTTCTGATAAACGTCCCTTTAAAGAAGTTTCTTCTTTTGTCGGGCGTTTCAAACGATGAGGAAGATCCAAAGAAAAAATCAGACCTGCAGCAACAAGGAAAGTGAGAGCATTGGCATAAAAAGCCAACCCTTCTTCATGAAGTCGAAAACCATCCGCCCATTCTGAACTGAAAAGTGCTGTAGATAATCTTCCGAACAAAGCCATCAAACCTGCACCGATTGGGAAAGTTCCATATGCTGCAATCATTGAAAGCGAGTTCGCTGTTGTCAGGTACTCTGCTGGGACTAGGTTGGGCGTGGAGGCTTCTTTTGCTGGAGACCACAACATCGTTAACGCTTCGAGTATCAATGATGCGATGACGAGACCCAATATGGTGTCAACGAATGGTAACGACACCATTACTGCTGCTCTGCCAAGGTCGCAGCGCACCATTACTTTTTTGCGGTCCCAACGGTCAACCAACACTCCTGCAATTGGTCCAAAGAAAAATCCAGGAGCGATGCGAGCTACTAGCACAAGACTTAGTGCCGCTCCTTCTGAACCTGAACCAACACGAATCGCAAGAATACTTATAGCTAATAAACCAAGCCAGTCGCCTGTGGCAGAAACAACTTGCGCTAACCAAAGTCGAAAAAATTCAGGCGTTCCAAATACTCGCGTCTGGAACCCATCCTGAGTTTTACCTATCTCAGAATCATTGCTTGATTCTTCTGGTTGCATCCCATCTTGGTGTTCTGACATCTCTTCCACTGTAAACCAGTCTTTTACGAGACGGACAGACTCTTCAAATTAACGGCTTTTCTTTTTCTTTGCCGGACCCTGTAATCGACGTTCTGCAAGTAATTCTTGTGCTCTTCCTTCAGTAAGAGTTTCTGGAGAGTCGCCTCTTCTTAAAGAAGCGTTGTATTCACCATCAGAGACATATAAGCCAAATTTTCCTTCTCGTAAGGTGATTTCTTTTCCTGATTCTGGGTCTTTCCCATACTGAGCTAATGGGGGTTTAGGCCCTCTACGCCCGAATTTTTTCGGTTGAGATAAGAGGATTAGGCACTCTTCTAAAGTAATTGTTAATAGCATTTCTTCGTTATCGAGACTACGTGTATCAACAGAACCGCTGTTTTCAGAATCTTCTTCACTGGAAGGAAGTTCTTTTCTCAAATAAGGCCCGAAGCGTCCATTGTGCACGGTAATTGTTCCCTGGTCTTGAGGATCTATACCTACAGTACGCGGCAAACTTAGAATCTCTAGTGCTTCTTCAAAAGTGATTCGTTCCGGTGTCATTGTCTGAAATAAAGAAGCCATCTTTGGTTTTGGCCCATCTTCTACAGATTTAAGACTTTCCAGTTGATCAATAACATTTGTTACTGCGTCAACCCCTGAAATTTCTTCCGTTGAAAATCCTTGAAGTGCTTCAATTAAGGCATCAAGGTTTTCTGATCGGTTTTCGTCATTCGCCACTACTTCTTTACGTAAAGATGCTGTAAGCGCAGCTTCTACTACTGCAGCTGGGCCTTCTGGAAAAAGTTTTTCTAATTTCTTTTTTACTCGCAAGAACTTTTTTATACTTTCGAGTGCTTTACCTTTTATTCCAGCTTCATCAGCGTTCTCTAAAGCACTGAGAAAATCTTTATTTGATTCATTTCCAAAATCACCGATTTTGTCGAGGGTGCCTTTACCTAGGCCCTCTCTTTTTGGAATGTTAATTATTTGACGAATTGTTTTCTCATCAATCGAACCATGTGCAAGTCTTAGATAATTTAAGGCCACTTTGATTTCTTTTCGATGTAACCCTAAAGCAGAAAGTGCAAGCAATTCAGGAGAACGTTTAAGAGGTTCAGGCGGTCGACCTAAAGAGACGTATGGTCCAAATCTTCCAGATTTCACAACGACTGGGAGACCAGTTTCAGGGTCATCGTCAAGATAACGCTCAGTAGGAGCGTCAAGGAATTCAATTGCTTTTTCTACAGTTAGTTCATCTGGAGGAATATCATCAGGAATAGAGCGTGTTATATCTCCAGTGCGGACGTAAGGTCCAAATTTTCCGTAGGATGCATCGACTGGTTCACCCGTTGTTGGATGTTTTCCTAACGGAATTGTAGAAATAGCTTTTCCATCTATGTCGCCAAGACGATTTGTGACTTTGTCATGAATACCTGAGTCTTCGCCGTCGCTAGCTCCAAAATAAAAGTCGCTTAGCATGTCTTGCCAGTTAACTTCTCCTTCAGCAATGGCATCAAGGTCTGTTTCCATATTTTTGGTGAAATCAAAATCAATCAATTTAGGAAAATGTTTTTTTAGAAGTTCTGTTACTGCAAAAGCTGCAAGAGTTGGAACTAATGCTGATCCTTTTTTCCAAACATAATCTCTGTCCTGAATAGTTTTTACTGTGGAAGCGAACGTAGAAGGCCTTCCAATTCCTAAATCTTCCAACTCTCTAATCAATGTGGCTTCACTAAATCTATTCGGTGGCTTTGTTTCCTTTCCGGTTGAAGTGATCTCGTTGATTGTGACTTCATCACCTTCTTGAAGATCCGGAAGAATCTTTTCGGATTCATCTTCATTTTCTTCATTAGTGTTCTGAAGCCAAATTTGTCTGAATCCTTGGTGGATGACAATTGTTCCCGATGCTGAAAAAATAAGTTCGGATTCTTTCTCATCTTTTGCTTTTAAAAGAATTTGAGTGGTTTCACCAACAAAATCATTCATTTGTGAGGCAATTGTTCGTTGCCAAATCATTTCATAAACTTTTGCCTCCGCTGGTGAAACTTCTCCTTCGACTTCCGCGGGGCTTTTAAATCGTTCGCCTGCTGGCCGGATTGCCTCATGTGCTTCTTGGGCATTGAGAACTTTTCCCTTATATGACCGAGGCGTATCAGATAAGTAGCCATCTCCGAATTTTTCTTTTATTGCTATTTTGACAGCATTAAGTGCATCTGCTGAAAGAGTGGTACTATCAGTCCGCATATATGTGATGTAACCCTTTTGGAATAGGGAAGAAGCTGCATTCATAGCAATTGAAGGCGACATTTTTAGTCGACTTGATGCTGCTTGCTGAAAAGTTGAGGTGATAAAGGGAGGCATGGGGCGCCGAGTCAAAGGTTTCTTTGCAACTGAAGAAACTTGCAATAGTGATCCGGTAAAATCGTTTGTGATTTTCTCTGTCTCTGTTTTATTTAAGACCACAACTTGATCAGTTGTTACCTCACCATTCTCATCGAAGTTCTTACTTGTAGCTACACGTTTTCCATTAATTTCAATTAGCGATGAACTAAAAGTTTCTGCATCTTTTGTAACTAATGTTCCTTTTAGTTCCCAATACTCTGCGGAGCCAAATCTCATACGCTCTTGTTCTCGTTCCACTACAAGCCTGGTAGCGACGCTTTGAACACGTCCCGCTGACAGACCCTTTGAAATCATCCGCCAAAGCACAGGGGAAAGTTCAAAGCCGTAAAGACGGTCAAGTATTCGTCGTGCCAAATATGCTTCAAAGACAGGTTTAACCTCTTCAGGTATTTCAGAGGAATCTTCATTTGCGGCCCATGGCACTGCATCATTGATAGCTGCTTGAATACCCCTTTTTGTAATTTCAGGGGTACGTAACCTGTAAACGGGTATTGAGTTCTTATTTATTTCATTCCGGAACTCTTGAAAAAGATGCACTGAAATGGCTTCACCTTCTCTATCAAGGTCCGTAGCCAGGTACAAACTGTCTGCTGTTTTTAAAAGTTTCCGAAGTTTTGAAACCTGTTCTTTATTTTTTACTTCCCATTTAGGTTCAAAATTATTTTCAATATCAATAGCTTGACCCTTTTGGGGAAGATCACGAATATGACCTACAGATGCTTCAACTGCGTAATCTTGACCAAGATAGCCGGAAATAGTTTTTGCTTTTGTTGGAGATTCAACAATGACAAGTTTCTTTGACATTAAATGGTCTCCGTTGTTGCGTCATCTTCAGAAACTACTTCTATTTCAGAAGATTTATAAAGGATTACGGTTCCAATGACTGCTGCGACAACAGAAGCAAAAAGGATTCCAATTTTTGCTTCGTCTTGAAGCATTGCATTTTCAAATGCTAACCCGCTTATAAACATTGAAACCGTGAAACCAATTCCAGCAATTGAAGCAATCCCAACAATATGTCGTTTAGTGGTTCCGGGTGGAAGAGTACATAGTCCAATTTTCACAGCTAGAAGTGTAAATAATGTAATTCCGACGATCTTCCCAACCACCAGTCCGAACACAATGCCTTGCGTGATACCAGATGAAACTGCATCACCTACCGCTTCTGTACTTAATGCAACTCCTGCGTTCGCTAAAGCAAAAAGAGGGAGAATTATGAATCCGGTTAATGGATGAAGGAGGTTTTG
>Ga0163179_10003604_pt1 | contig 10502 bp, 11 predicted proteins | sample AtlANTMetagenome_FD_109643 | JGI IMG/M metagenome (GOLD analysis project Ga0163179, IMG submission 109643) | Marine eukaryotic phytoplankton communities from the Atlantic Ocean - Atlantic ANT 2 Metagenome | ecosystem: Environmental > Aquatic > Marine > Oceanic | place: North Atlantic Ocean... | reverse complement strand
ATAGATAATGTTTCACCTGTAATTGACCTTGCAAGAAAGAGTATTTTCTGTACTCAAAATAGAATTGATAGTCCTACTACTGGTAATCATCCAGAGTTTGTTGCTGAAACTAAGAATGTAGGCGGTAGTTCAAGTTCTGCTTATATTACAAGACCGATAGAATTAGATAATGAGTCAACTGCCTTAGATATCAGAATTAGTGCTAATATTAGATCATCTTCTTCGGTAGAATTGTATTATAGAACATCTGGTGGTTCTGAAACTAGAAAGATAGATGATATTGACTTTAGACCATTTAATTCAACTGGTGCTTCTGATAGTACAGTACCACCTGCTGAAGATTATGAAACCTTTAGTGAATACAAATATAGTGTAGCTGGGTTAGAAGGATTTACTTCATTCCAACTCAAGGCAGTTCTAAAAGGAACTAATAGTGTTTATCCACCTAGACTAAAAGACTTGAGAGGTATCGCATTGGCAGTATAATGACTAAACTAAAAGTAGAAGGACATGAAAATTTAGTAAGAGATGAAAATAGTAGTGCTATAATCAATACCGATAAATCTTCATATGAAGTTTATATGAAAAAGGTAACTACAAGAAGAACAGAAAAAGAAACAGTTAGAGGTTTAGTTAGAGAAGTAAACGAATTAAGAGAAGATTTTAAAGAGATAAAAAATTTATTAACAAAGATGGTAAATACAAATGGCAGATAGAAATGTAACCACATCCAATACTCTAGAAGAGTTTAGAGTCGAGTTTAATGAACTCGCTGTAGATGTAGGTGATATTGCAAGTATAACTGGTGCTTCAGGACAGATTGCTTCTGCTACTGATGTAATAGAGGCCGTGGTAACACTAAATAGTGGTAGTGCAACTGCTGCTAGTCCTACATTTACTGGCGTTGCAAGTTTCCCAGATGGTACTGCAGGCGCTCCGTCTATCACAAATACTGGTGATACTAATACAGGTATATTCTTCGGTGGTGCAGATCAAGTAGATATAGGTGTTGGAGGCACAGGAGTTGTATCTGTAACCTCTACTGGTATGGCCGTCACAGGTAATATTACTGCGACTGGCAATATTACAATGGGGGATGCTAATACTGACAATATTACATTTAATGCTGATGTTAATTCTAATATTGTGCCTAATACACACGATAGTTTTAGTTTAGGTATTGATACTCAGTCTTGGCAAAACTTATATTTAAGTAATGGTATTATCTTTGAAGGAACAGGAGTTGACGCTCACGAAACAACTTTAGTGGCAACAAATCCTACTTCGGATGCAACGGTAACTATACCTAACGAAACAGGTACATTAGTAACCACAGCGACTACCGATGCTGCTCTTGCTACTTCAACGATTTCGACAAAAGGATTTTCTATTGCTATGGCAGTAGCATTAGGATAATAAATATAATAGGAAAACAAAATGGCAAACGATTTTAAAAAGGCAGTACAATCAAGTATAGGGGTTACAGCGTCACCGACTAGTTTATACACAGTACCCGCAGGTAAAACTTCAATTCTAATTGAATTGGATTTGTGTAATAAAACTAATGCGTCAGTACAATGTGGAGTTATACTATCTCACGGAGGAAGTACAGATATTAATGTAATTAAAAATGTACCTATTCCTGCTGGTTCAACTTTAAAAGTTATATCAGGACAAAAGATAGTGGCCGAAGCAGCTGATGTTTTAAAGGTATCTTGTAGCGCGGCAAGTTCAGTTGACGCAATACTTTCAATACTTGAAGATGTTAATTCTTAATAGAGGATAAAAATGGGTAATTTTATAGGACCAGAACCGGTTAGAAGTTATGCACCATTGGCTGTAAAAGACGATTTTAGCGGTGATGGATCTACAACTACATTTGATTTATCTAGAGACATAACTCCTGGTGGTCAAAATAGTTTATTGTTATATGTTGGTACAACAATACAAGAACCTGGCGTTGATTACACAATAGGTAATGACGGTTCAGGTAACCCTAGAAGAATAACATTTACCTCTGCACCAGCAAGTGGTTCAAATAATATTTTTGCTATTCATAGAGACAGAGAGACTGGAAGATTTACACCTGATGATAATTCAGTAGGTAATGGTCAACTAGAATCAACTGCTATTACAGGATTTTCTAATGTAACCGCTGCAAGTGGTGATAGTCTTTTAATATCAGATGTTTCAGATAGTGGTAATTTAAAAAAGGTAACAGCAACATCAATAGCTGCTCTTGCAAGTACAGACTTAGTAGGAGATACATCACCTCAACTTGGTGGTGACTTAGATGTAAACGCTAATGATATTGTTTCCGCTGGTAATAATGATATTACTTTACTTCCAAATGGTACTGGTAAAGTTATTATTGATGGTAATGGATCTAGTGGCGGTGTATCTATTGATGATGGTAATATTGATATTAGAACAGCAACAGGTGTCGTATCAAAAGTAAAATTTTATTGTGAATCATCTAACGCACACGCTCAAACACTTCAAGCACAACCTCATTCAGCTGCAAGTAGTGCTGTATTAACATTACCAGTAGCAACAGGAACTCTTGTTGGTACCGGCGATACTAGTTCAGTATCAAATACAATGTTAGCAGGTTCAATCGCTGCTTCAAAACTTGCAGGTAGTATCGGTAATTCAAAATTAAGTAATTCTTCAATTACAGTTTCAGATGGTTCTAGTTCTACTGCAATCGCTTTAGGCGGTACTGCAACATTTTCAGGTACTGCAAATGAGGTAGATGTTGCTGAGAGTTCAGGAACAATCACTATTGGTTTACCTAATGATATAGTTGTTGCGGGTAATCTAACTGTTAATGGTACTACAACAACAATAAATACAACTAATCTTGCCGTTACGGATAATTTAGTTGAATTAAATCAAGGTCTTACTGGGGCTGCTTCTAATGATTCAGGTATTCTAATTGAAAGAGGTTCAACTGGTAATAATGCGATTATGGCTTGGGATGAAAGTGCTGATAGTTTTATACTAGGTACTACGACTGCTACAGCTTCAGATACAGGTAATTTAACTATTGCAGCTGCACCGCTTGCTGTTTCGTCAATATCTGCTACTGAATTAGATATGGGAGATAGTAATAAAATCAAACTAGGTGCAGGTAATGATTTAGAAATATTCCACGATGGCTCAAACTCTATTATTTCTGATACTGGTACAGGAGATTTAATTTTAAAAGGTGCAGCTGATATAAAATTAAGAGGTAGTAATGATGAAGATATGATTGTTGCCTCTATGAATGGTGGAGTTAGTATATACTATAACGATACAGTTCACCTTGCCACTACATCTGCTGGGGCTACGATTACTGGAGTTTTAACTAGTGATGGTCTTGATATGGGAGATAACGAAAAAGTAAAACTTGGTAATGCAGGAGATTTAGAAATTTATCATGACGGAACTAATTCATTTATCAAAGATGTCGGTACTGGTGGATTATTTTTAAGAGGTGATACAACTATTAATTTAGGAGTAGGTAGTGAAAGTGCATTTAAAGGCACGATAAACGGTTCTGTTGAATTATATTATGATGACACTAAAAAATTTGAAACTACTAATACAGGAGTTACCATAACAGGTACTGCAACTGCTACAACATTTAGTGGTTCTGGTGCGAGTTTAACAAGTTTACCTGCTGGCAATCTAACAGGTACACTACCTGCAATTAGTGGTGCAAGTTTAACAAATTTACCTCTCGGACCATCTAGTGCAACTGCTGTAGGTGCTATAAAATATTTTGCTCTTTATTACAAAGGTTCTGGTGGTGCTCCAACTAGTGCAAGTATAGGTAATGGAAGTGAGGTTACTCCATCGACTTATGATGTGAGTAATTTGTATTTATCTAATAGTCCTGAATATAAGCGTAGTGGATCTTCTTCAGGACCACAAGATACAAGCACTCTTAGTTATCTAGTTCCGGGTTTTGCTGGAACAAATGATATAACAGGTAAAACAAGAGCGTCTGAAACAGGAACTTGGAGATGTATTTCAAGTACTATTTATTCTAGATTCACAACATCAGGAAACTCCGGAGGAACTTATTATGTTTCTGGCGGCGGGTTATTTCAAAGGGTATCATAATGGGATTAGACACATATATAGGAAGAGAACCGACATTCGGTGATTTAGAAAAACAAACTATTACAGGCGATAATAGTACAACTGTATTTAATTTAGATTTTGCTGTTGGTGACACAGCACACATTTTAGTTATATCAAATGGTGTTGTATTAACACCGGGAACTGCTTATTCATTAAATGGTACAGGCACTCAAATAACATATGCCGTGGCACCTTCATCAAGTCAATCGCACCACATATTATACTTAGGTAAACAACTCGCTGTTGCTTCTAGTGTAATTGACGCAAATGGTCAAGAGTTTATTTTAGACCTGGATGCCGATACAAGTTTAACAGCAGATACAGATGATAAAATAGATATTAAAGTAGGTGGATCAGATATTGGTTTTTTCAATTCTTCAGGATTCACTACAACAGGAACAGTAACCTCAGCTGGTTTCACAATTGGTAGTGCTGTAATAACAGAAGCTGAATTAGAAATACTAGATGGTGCTTCGGTTACAACTGCTGAATTAAATGTATTAGATGGTATTCCTGGCACACTAACTGCTACAGAATTAGGATATGTTGATGGCGTATCCTCTGCTATTCAAACACAATTAGATGGTAAACAGGCAACTATTACAGGTTCTGCAACAACTATTGATACAGAATCTTTGACTGCAAGTAGAGCAGTTGTATCTAACAGTTCACAAAAAATTGCTGTGTCTGCAACTACTGAAACAGAATTAGGATATGTAAATGGTGTTACCTCTGCTATTCAGACACAATTAGACGCAAAGGCACCTCTCGCTTCACCTACATTTACAGGAACAGTTACCGCTGCAACTGCAAACTTTAGTGGTGATGTTGGTCTAACTGGTAGTGCAAACTTAACGATTGCAGGAAATCTAACAGTAAATGGTACAACGACAACTGTATCAACAACAAATACAACTGTTACCGATAATTTATTAGAATTAAATAGTGGTGCAAGTTCAAATGCGAATGACTGTGGTATTATTATTGAAAGAGGTTCAACTGGTAACAATGCAATTATGGCTTGGGATGAAAGTGCTGATGGTTTTATATTTGGTACAACTACTGCAAATGCGGATGGTACTGGAGATTTAACAATCGCAGCTGCACCTCTAACTGTGAGTCAACTAGATTTAGGAAATGACGGTCAAATTAGAATAGGTGATTCTCAAGATTTATTAATATTCCATGATGGTACTAACAATCTTAGTGTTATCAGGGATGCAGGTGCTGGTGGTTTAGATATAAGAGCAAGTGCCGTGGCAATCGAAAACGATGGCGGTACTGAAACAATGGCAACTTTTGCTGTTGATGGTGCGGTTACGCTCTATCACGATAACACTGCTAAACTTGCAACAGCTGCTGATGGTATTGATGTAACCGGTAAAGTTGACGCAAGTGGTGCTATTGAAGGTGTTGGTGCTGACATTTCAGGTTCTACTAATCTAACTTCACTTGGTGTTGGTACTGCTGCTTCAGGAACCACTGGTGAGATAAGAGCAACTAATGAGATTACTGCTTATTATTCTTCAGATGTTGCATTAAAAGAAAATATTACAACAATAGATAATGCTTTAGATAAAATTAATTCTTTACAAGGTGTTAAATTTGACTGGACAGATGAGTATATTAATTCTCGTGGTGGTGAAGATGGGTATTTTGTTAGAAAACACGATACAGGAATAATTGCTCAGGATGTTGAAAAAGTTTTACCTGAAATTGTTGCTGAAAGAGCAGATGGGTTTAAAGGTGTCAAATATGAAAAACTTATGGGGTTAGTAATTCAAGCAATTAAAGAATTATCTAAAAAAATGGATGAGAAATAATGACATTACAAGCTTCAGGTGCTATATCATTAACTAATCTAAAAAACGAATACGGCGGTGCTTCTACAAATATTAAGTTAGGCGATTATGCCTCTAAAGAAGCTGCTGGAGATGTTCAGTTTTATCTAGTCGGATGGACAGGTTATCACTTTACAATTAACGGAGTTGCTCCAAATGCTAGTGGGTCAGGAACTTTTACTTTACTTCCTCACTCAGCTGGAACAAAATTAGTTTTTCTTCTTACTAGTACGGTTACCGTTCCTTTTAATATTACCACTCAGTATTCTACTGATGGTTCTAGTCTTGCTTCATCTGGTGTTATGAATAATGGCGGTGTGTATGACGCTAGTGGAGGTTATCACTATGTATATAGTCAAGTACACATTGAAACTTTAGCAACAGCTATAGGTAATAGTGGTACTGACTCAGCAACAAATAACCTATACCTTTCTACTAATCAGAATCAAACAGGAGACGCTTCAGACTCAGCAACAACTTTTTGGGCGATCAATGTGGCTACAACTACAGGAAGAAATGTTAATAAAAAAGCGTCATATGTGGATTTTGCGTTTCCATCCTCGTTTGCTGGTGGAAGTGAAAGTTCTTTAGTTGGTGGTGGTACTTATTATTCAACTAATGCAACCAGCACAGGATCACACACAGGATATATACCTAATGGTGGATCAGTTAGTATGCGAGGTAATTTTGATACTGCACCTAATGGTGTATTTAATGGTGGAGGTAATTCTGTTGGTATTTTCTTTTCAGGTTACTCACACGCTACGGATACAAATCTTGCACATAGTCCCACTTACGGTGCTTTTGGTCAAATAAGATTTCAGTCAGGTAGTTTAACAACTAATGGTACTACTTCTGGTTCTTATATGGCAGGATTAATGAGAAGTAATCTTGCTAGTACACCCAATTTAGCAACTGGGTCATTTTCAACTAGTGGTTGGTCTGCCTCTTGGGGTGGATCTGGTGCCCAATTAACTTGTACACTTACAAATAATACAGGTTCAGATTACTATATTTATCCATATCAATATGTTTCTGGCGGTACTCAGTTACCTTGGTCTTTTTCATACGGTAATTCTAGTGGAAACTTTCACTACTATACATCTAGTGGTGGAGGTTCTGGTGGAGAAACTCAAAGATACGGTGCTAATCACTATTCTTGGATTAGTACTACTACTAAAAATAGTGCAGGGAATTCTGTATGGTCTATTAGTCAAGGTGCTTATCATAGTGCAAATGCAAACAGAGCAACACTTATAACAGAATTAATAGAATTAATGAATGATTTTGATGCTCAGAATACTAATAATGCAGATTATAGAGATACAGGAATTAATTCAGGTTTAAGTAGAGGATTATATGGAGGATACAATGGTGTTTCGGGAGAAGAACCAACAACAGGAACTTTTAGAATGAAATTTGCTCATGTTAGGAGTAATGGTAATTATCCTGATTTAGGATTTGGTTCAACAAGGTATATAAATTGGGGTGCTAGTAATTCTTGTTTATATGCAACTCCAAGAGGTTTAGGCCTCGCTCAACAAGCAGGCAATCAATCACAAAACTCAACTCCAACTGAGACTGCATTTCCAACTGCTACAGGCAGTGCTGACAGATCAAATTTTCAAGTGCCAACAATAAAAGCAAATGTAAAAATAACTAATTATTATGGAGGAGAAGCGTAATGAGGAAATGGAAAGATAAAGTTATTGAATGGGAACATACAGAGGAAAAAACCAGTAAAAATGGACAGGCAGTTGTAAGACATTACCTTTATACTGACGGAACAGGTGAAACAATTACCGTAGCAGACTTTTCTGGTACTGGTAAAAAATTTATTCAACCAAACGATAATGAAGGACCTAGTGAGGATAGAATTAGAAGAGATCAGGAAAAAGATTATAAAAAAATGATGGAATTAACTGACGCTACAAATCAGATGATTCCTGAATAGATAAATAATATTATGACAACACCAACAGGACAAATTAGTTTTGAAAATATAAGAACCGAGTTTGGTCGACCACAGGCCAATAACGAATTCGGTGAGTATTATAGCGGTGGGAATGCTCTAGGGGCACCCCTTGCAAATGTACCATCAAGTGGTGCAATCTCAATGTCTCAATTAAGAAATACTGCAAAAATAAGTGGCGGTGGTGATAGACATAATATATCTTCTGGTTATCCTAATGCTACTAATATAATATTCTTTACAAATCAAGACTGTTATTCAAACACAACAGGTACTGCTGCTCTATATTTACCTGGTAGTAGAACAGGCGCAACTTCAGTAATCATTAATCACGGCGTATATGGTCGAAGCGGTAATGGTGGTGCTGGTCAACCTTGTTCACACTCAAGTAATGGTAATGCACAACCTACAGGAAGCACAGGTAATGGTGGCGGTGGTGGTACAGCAGTTTCAATAGGTTCACCTGCTTTCATAGATAATAACTCAAATGTATATGGGGGATCAGGTGGAGGAAGCGGAGGTTCTGCCTACGGTGCAAATATAACAGGTGCGATTGATAATGGTATAACTTGTACATCAACAACATTCAAAGGTATTACAACAAACACTAATGGGTCTATTGCATTTACAATAGGCACAGGCGGCGGAGGCGGCGGCGGCGGTTCTCAACCAGGCAATATAAGTGATGGCGGTAGCGGTGGTGCCGGCGGCGGAGGTCACACAACTAACTTTGCAAATGGTAATCAAAGTATCACCACAACGGGAACACAATGTTCATCTAATGGCTCTTTCTTTAACGGCAGAATAACTAAGATGGTATCAAATCAAGGAAACTTTAGTAATACCCCAGGCGCAGGTGGGGGATCTAATGGTAATGCAGGAGCAGGTAGAAGTGGAACAAGTGGTACTGTATCTTTTCCAACAATAAATCAAAATGGTGTAAGTTTAAGTAGTAGGGCAGTATCAGGAAACGGAGACGCTGCTAGTGGAGGACCTGTAGGTAATTCATTTTCTGGTTATAATACATATAATCAAACAGTACACGGTATTGCTTCAACATCAGGATCAACAAACGGGAATTTCTCATAATGGCAACAATAACATGGAAAGTAAAAGAGACTGACGAAAACGGAACTCTAGTTGAATATACAGATGGTACTCATACTTGTTATACAAGGATGGGTGAAACATTTACGAGTAATAGAACTAGTGGTAGTTTAAATTACGAAGATATTGATAAGTGGTTAGCAAAAAATCAAGACACAATTATTAAAATGTTTGCTGAACAGGAAGATGATGATTTTAAGGATGAAGGTGTTTTTGAATTATGAAACTAGATCCACAATTTCATCCAGATCAATCTGAAGCGAAATTGAGATACTTTGAAGAGGAACTTAGTAAAAGAGTACAATACAAAGAAAAAGGTAGGTCTCTAAAACATACAGAAACTTGGAATTTTGACGATATAAATATTGAAGCAACACATACTAATTCAGAGGATAAATTTACGGTATTATTCTGTGAAGATGGTCAGGTAACAATTAATGATGTAATATCTTTAAATCAGTCTGATATCTTAATTTGTAAACAATTAGGTAAAAATTATGTTATTAAAAATATGTATTTTGAAAGTGGAAGTATAATTCATGCCTTTATATAAAAAACTAGATGTAAACCAAGAATCTACAATCAATGAACCTTTACTAGAAACAACAATAGAAAAGGCAACTGGTGGTAATGTTAGAACTACTGGCACTAGGTTAGTACAAAAAAATATTGTCGTTAGGTGTTTGCCTAACATATATTATAACAGTATTGCTGAGGGTGAAGGTCCTATATTCAATAATAGTGCTGTGCCTGAATATTGTAGAACTAATTTATCTGTACAAGTAATATGGAATAATGGTATCAGTTGGACATTAGATAATGACGAAACTATTACTTTACGACCTGGTTCTTATCAAACTTTGAATGATAAAAATAATTTTGTTATTAAATACGGAAGTGAAATACAAAAAACAAATCAAGGTACACTTCTAGATAATATTACCTATGATGGTGAAGAAATATATTTTCCAGGTGAATCACAATACACACAAAAAGACGCAAACTTTAATGGTGGATTTTATTTCTTTCTAGGAATTATTCACGATATTACTTATTCGGCACAAGCTTGGTATCCTAGAATTATAAATCATTATACTAATGTAATAGATCGTACTGTTAAAATAGTTAAAGATGATAATGCTATACAACATTTTCTATTTGTTACCTCAGGAACTTTAAATGTGAGTGAAGGAGTGAAACAAAGAAACTTTAAGAAAGAGTCTTGTCTCTTGTTGCAAAAAAATAAAGAATATACACTATCACAAGTTGGTGATGAAATGATGAATGTTTATGAATTTAAATCTGTTAAAAAAGCCACTACTGACTAAAAGAGGTCTGAATAATGTAAAACTAGCAGGTAGAGAAGCGTGGGAGTCCACAGTTTTTCAACTTGCAATTTACACACTTACGATATGTTTTTTATTATTCTATCCTGTTAATTATATTCT
>Ga0163179_10003600_pt1 | contig 10505 bp, 7 predicted proteins | sample AtlANTMetagenome_FD_109643 | JGI IMG/M metagenome (GOLD analysis project Ga0163179, IMG submission 109643) | Marine eukaryotic phytoplankton communities from the Atlantic Ocean - Atlantic ANT 2 Metagenome | ecosystem: Environmental > Aquatic > Marine > Oceanic | place: North Atlantic Ocean... | reverse complement strand
TATTAAATGAAGGCTGTAATTTAGATGTAAACTTAATTTTTACTTTATGTTGAAAGTATGTGTTATTAGATAATTCTATTATTCTCTTTGTATACAATTCATTGATAAAATCACTATTGTTTATAAAATAATTTTTATTTTGTTTTTTATTTTCTGTGTTATTATATAATTTATTATTTGCTAATCGTATTTTTTCTATTGCAAGGTTAACATCATCACACCAAATAATTGAACCTTTAGGCATATATTCTATTAATGATATTCTTTTTTCATGTTCAATCTTTGTTTCAATATTTGGAGTGATTAATACTTTTTTATGAAAAGATAAAGAGTTTTGAGATTCAACATCAAATGACCTTATACTTTCTACTTCATTGCCAAAAAACTCAACTCTAAAAGGTGTGTTGTTTGAAAATGAAAAAACATCCACAATACCTCCACGAATGGCATATTCTCCTGGTTCTGTTACAAAATCTACTCGTGAAAATTTTTGTTTTTCTAACTCATTATTTAAATCTAAAATACTTTGATTTTTTGTGACAGCAATAGAATAGGTGCTTTTTGATAGCTCCTTTTTTGTAATAACTTTTTCAAAAATTGCTTCCGGATAACTAATAACTATAAGCGGTTTTTTAGATTTATTTAATTTATTTAAAACTTTTGTCCTTAAAAGAATATTTGTGTTATCTATTTCATCTTTTTGATATGATCTTCTATGAGATTCTGGAAAAAAAAGAACATTACTGTTTAAAAGATATTCTAAATCATTAAATAAATATGCTGCTTTTTCTTTTTCTTCAAGAATTATTAATTGATGTTTTTTAACATTATGAACAACTGCAGATATAATAAAAGCTAATAAAGAACCCGAAAGATTAATAAGATTTATTTTTTCGTTCTCTTCAAGAGCATTGCAGAATGAAATAACCTTCTCATCATTCTGATATTTTGTTATTAAATCGCTAATCGTCATAATCTAAAAACAGATTATGAATTTATTAATTCTAGTGCTTTTAACACCATTTTTTTAGACCCAATAATTAAAGGAACACGTTGATGCAAATTAGTGGGTTCTATATTTAAAATATTCTCCGACCCATTTGAAGCTAATCCTCCGGCTTGCTCTATTAACATTGCCATAGGATTACACTCATATAATAGTCGAAGTTTACCTTTAGGTAAATTTACTGTTGCTGGATAAATAAAAACACCTCCTTTAATTAAATTTCTGTGAAAATCTGCCACTAACGAACCTATATATCTTTGAGAATAAGGTCTATTAGTTAACTCATCTTGGTCTTTACAATAGTCAACATACCTTCTAATACCTTTAGAAAATTGATTACTATTTCCTTCATTAATTGAGAGTATTTTTCCTTCTTCAGGGATTTTAAGATTAGGGTGAGATAAACAGAAAACACCAATTGAGGGATCTAATGTAAATCCATTAACACCATTACCTGTAGAATATACTAGCATTGTTGAAGAACCATAAATTATATAGCCAGAAACTATTTGTTGTGCCCCTTTCTGTAAAAAATCATCCTCACGTAAACTTCCTTTTTCAGAAATTCGTTTATAAATTGAAAAAATTGTTCCAATAGAAACATTTACATCAATATTAGAAGAACCGTCTAGTGGATCTATTAGCACTACATATTTTCCCGAATCATAATATTCTTTCGAAAACTCAATATATGTTTCGTTTTCTTCTGAAGCCAATCCACACACTTCTCCTTCTTGTCTTAAAGCATTTATAAACTGATTATTTGCAAAAACATCTAATTTTTGTTGTTCTTCTCCCTGTACATTTGTAGACCCTTTTTTTCCAAGGATATTAACAAGTCCTGCTTTATTAACCTCTTTATTAACTACCTTTGCTGCTAAACAAATAGATGATAATAATTTTGAAAGCTCACCTGTTGCATACGGAAACGAATTTTGTGTATCAACAATAAATTCGTTCAATGTTTTTAATTTTTTCATACATTAAAAATGTTTTACAAATATCTAATTAAATGCTATTAATAAAAAATTTGAATTTGATTATTAAATTTACAAAGTATAATGGAAGTGAATTATCGTTTTGCAATTAAAGAAGACATGAAAGGGGTGCTAGATCTTATTATAGAACTAGCTATATATGAAAAAGAGGAAAATGCCGTAATAAATACGGCTGAACAACTAAAGCATGATGGCTTTAAAGAAAAACTGTTTAAGGTTATTGTAGCAGAATATAAACAAAAAATCATTGGGATTGCTCTATATTTCCCAAGATATTCTACATGGAAAGGAAAATGCATTCACCTAGATGATATTATAGTAACAAAAAAACACAGAGGAAAAGGCATCGGAAAAAAACTTATGAACTTAATAGTTGAAGATGCAAAGAGATTTGGAGCAAAGTTAATAATTTGGGAAGTATTAGATTGGAATAATGCTGCTATTAATTTTTACAAAAAAATTGGTGCTAATTTTGACAATCAATGGAATCAATGTAAACTATATTTATAATGGAAGTTCATAAACTTGGTGGATCATCGATAAACAGCTTAGAAAGAATTAAAAAATTAATTCCCCTTTTTAAAAAACACATTCCAAATGAAAGTATTGTTGTGATATCTGCTATTGGGAAAACAACTAACCATCTTGAAGAATTAGTAAATGCATATTATACTGGAAACAAAAAAAAAATTAAACAAATACTAAAAAGCATTAAAAAATCCCATTACTATTTATTAGATAACCTATTTAAAAAAGAACACCCTATTTATAATCAAATAAATAATACTTTTATTGAAATTGAATGTGCTTTAGATTCTAAAGCCTTAAAAAGTTATAATTTTGAATACGACCAAATTGTAAGTTTTGGTGAGTTTTTATCTTCTAAAATCATTCATTCATTTTTACAGAATAACAACATTCGTGTTGGTTGGCTAGATGTTAGAGAGGTATTAAAAACCGACAGTTGTTACAGAAATGCCATTGTTAATTTTTCTAAAACTATTGATTTAATAAAAACTAAATTTAAAAACAACCTAATAATAACTCAAGGCTTTATAGGGTCTAATTCTAATGATTTTAACACTACTTTAGGAAGAGAAGGTTCTGATTACACAGCAGCAATATTTTCTAACGCTTTGGATGCAGAAAAAACAACCATTTGGAAAGACGTTGAAGGGGTGTTTACTTCGGATCCCATTATATTTAATGATGCTGAACTTATAAATCATATTTCTTACTATGATGCTATTGAACTTGCTTTCTATGGTGCGAAAGTAATACACCCAAAAACTATTCAACCCTTAAAAGAAAAAGAAATCCCTCTACACGTTAAATCCTTTATCAAGCCTCAAAAGAAAGGAACAACCATAAGCAATATTAAAAAAAAATTAAAAAAAGAATGTATTGTAGCTAAAGAAAATCAAGTAATGTTATCCATTTCATCTCTTAATTTTTCATTTATTGAAGAGACAAATATTAGCAGAATATTCTCAATATTTTCCAAACATGGAATTAAGATTAACTTAATGCAAAATTCATCTATAATTTTTTCTGTTTGCATGGATTATTATCCTAACAAAATAAATGAGTTACTAAAAGATTTTAAACCAAATTTTTATGTAAAATATAATAAGAATCTACGACTAATAACATTTAAAAATGGCACATTAAAATCTATAATTAAAATACTAAAAGAAAAAGAAGTTCTATTAGAACAAAGAAACAGAAAAACATCTCAATATATAGTTAGGTAAAAAATTGTAAATTTGTTTGACTTTTTTTTATGACTAAAAAATTATCATTATTAATACTAATCTTCTTTTGTGTAATATACAATAACACAAATGCGCAAAACTGCTTTGGTTGCAACGTTGATTTTAGTTGTACTTCTAGCCCTGTATACCCGACTCTTTGCCCCAGTATATTACCAAACGCAACTGCAGGCGTTTATTATGATGAAGACATAACTTTTTATATGCCAAGCCAATTTACTGATAATTCAACAGGTATTACAGTCGATGTAAACTTAGAAGAAGTTCTTGTTACTGGTATTTCTGGGCTTCCTTTTGGTATTTATTATACTTTAGATAGTCCTAATAATACTTATTTACCTACACAAAGTGAATATGGTTGCGTTAAACTTTGTGGTATACCTTTAGCTCAAGGTAGTTACAATATAACTGTTTCTATCATTGCAAACGTTACAGCACTTGGGGTATCAATTAGTGAAAACCTATCATTCAATTTAACATTAGAGGTATATCCTGGAACCTCTTCTAACACAAGTTTTACATTTTCTCCTACTACGGGTTGTGATTCTGTTGCAATTGATTTTAACGCAATGATTGATGGCTCACCTGCACCGACTGAACATATTTGGAATTTCGGAAATGGAAACACTAGCATCCTTTCAAATCCTCCAACACAATATTATTATGGTGCCGGGACCTATCCTGTTTCACTTGAGACTAATATCATGGAATATGTTGTTACTAAAGTTACTGCATCTACAAGTGGTAGTTGGTATTACGAAGATTTAGACGATGGTGTTGGAATTCCTTGGACTACATTATGGACTTCAACCAGTGATGCAGATTTATATTTTAATATTACTGGTGGATCATCATTTTATTATTCTAACACTATAAATAATGACAATTCTCCAAATTGGGATAATACAAATTATACTTTTGACGACCCTTCTATTTCACTTCAGTTTTGGGATGATGATGATGTGAGCCAAGATGATGAAGGAGGTGTAGCTCTAATTCAGCTAAATGGACCTGGTGCTTATAATTACATTACTTTAGGTGGTTGGGGTACTATTTCTGGCACAATAACTGTAATTACTCAACCTTCACAATCTTTTAATGATTATGATTCTGTAATGATTTTTGAAACACCTTCACCTATTTTAGATTTAAATTCTACAAATTTAAATATTACCATTAGTGATAGCACAATTAATAGTGTTACTTGGTTCCATAATGGCATTGAAATTCCTTATGAACTTAATACTACATTAGAAAATGTTTCTTCTGGAACATATTGGGCTTATGTAAGTACATTTTTTGGTTGCTATGGATTTTCAGACACTATAGATGTAATTAATTGTAATTATAATTTTACTCCAAATATTTTGCATTCTGGTAATGTAATTTGGACTGATTCAATTAATCATTCTTTACAGTGGTGGGCAAATGGGAATCCACTATTAAATTCTACAAACCCTACACACTATGCTCTTACAGAAGGAGATTATTGGGTTGTTTCTATTGATAATTATGGTTGCACATCATATTCCGATACTGTATCAATAAATTTTTCTGATATAGAAGGCAATTATATTACAGAAGATTTAATAACCATTTTTCCAAACCCAAATAATGGTAATTTTAATATTACTGTTAAAAACAACGAAATAATTGACAATGTCAAAATTGTAATCACTGACATGTTTGGAAGAAAAGTTTTAGAAAAACAAAATCTAACTTTTTCTCCAAATCAATTACAACCGATTAATATTAACCAATTTTCAAAAGGCATATATTTACTACACTTTAATTTTAACCAAAAAACTTTGATTAAAAGGATTACTATTAAGTAAATTAATCCTTAAAAGAAAGTACCTTGGGCCGGGATCGAACCGGCATGGGTTGCCCCACTGGTGTTTGAGACCAGCGCGTCTACCAATTCCGCCACCAAGGCAAAAATGTTTACAAACATATTACATTTATATCAATTCTCATCAATAAATTAGCTGGTTGATTTTAGTGGTAATTTTTTTTTATTTACTAAATTTGCGGGCTCGTTAATTACAAGGTAAAACAATTGGATTCAAAAGTTCAAATATTTTCAGGCAATGCTAGTAAATCTCTTGCTAAAGCTATTGCTTCTTCTTATGGAACAGAACTCGGAAAATTATCCTTCCTTAATTTCAGCGACGGAGAATTTCAGCCATCATTTGAAGAAACAGTAAGGGGTAGTAATGTCTTTCTTGTTCAATCAACCATGCCTCCTTCGGAGAACCTAATGGAATTATTGTTGGCAATTGATGCAGCTAAGAGAGCTTCCGCTAAAAATATTATTGCTGTAATACCTTACTTTGGATGGGCAAGACAAGATAGAAAAGATAAACCACGTGTACCTATTGGAGCTAAAATGGTAGCTAATTTACTATCAGCAGCAGGTGCTACTAGAATTATGACGATGGATTTACATGCTGATCAAATTCAAGGATTTTTTGAATTTCCTGTAGATCACTTATACGCTTCCACAATATTTGTTCCATATATAAAAAATCTTAAGTTAGATAACTTAACAATAGCATCTCCTGACATGGGGGGGTCGAAAAGGGCTAATACATATGCAAAACATTTAAATTGCGAAATGGTTATTTGTTATAAGCATAGAGAAAAAGCAAACCAAGTAGATGAAATTAAAGTCATTGGAAATATTGAAGGAAAAAATATCATACTTATTGATGACATGATAGACACTGCAGGTACTTTAACTAAAGCAGCCGACATGCTATTTGACAATGGAGCTATTTCTGTCAGAGCTTTTTGTACACATCCTATTTTATCAGGTAAAGCAATTGAAAGAATTGGAAAATCAAAAATAAAAGAACTAGTAATAACTGATACTATTCCTATTAATAATACATCAAATAAAATCACAGTACTTTCAGTTGCTGATTTATTTGCCAATGTAATTAAAAATATTCACGACTATAAATCTATTAGTTCTCACTTTATAATTTAAATTTTAACTAAAATGAAAACACTATCAATTACAGGAATTAAAAGAGAAAAATTTGGAAAATCATTTTCTAAAACATTAAGGCAAGAAAAAAATATTCCTTGTGTGATTTATGGAGGGAAAGAAAATGTTCATTTTTCTGCACATGAAAATAGCTTTACAAAATTAGTTTACACTCCAAATATTCATAAAGTGGAATTAAATATTGATGGCAATAAAATAGAAGCTATTATGCAAGATATTCAATTTGACCCTGTAACTGACAATATTATTCACATAGACTTTATACAACTTGATCCTAATAAAAAAGTATCAATGGAAGTACCTGTAACACTTGTTGGAAACCCAATTGGTGTAAGAGAAGGAGGGAACTTAAGGCTTAATTTAAGAAAGATTTTAATAAACTCTTTACCAGAAAATTTACCTGAAAACATTGAAATTAATGTTGAAAGATTACGTATAGGTGATAAAATTCGTGTAGAGGATATAGAAAAAAAAGATGTTGATTTTCTTAATCCAAAAAAAGATGTAGTTGTTACTGTTAAACGAGCAAGAGTTGTGATTGCTCTAGAAGAAGAAGAAGAGGGGGAAAATGCGGGTACAGAAGCTAAAAATGACGACTCCAAAGATACTTCAGACACGCCAAAAGAAGGTGGAGAAGAAAAAAAATCAGGAGAATAATTCATCTTTGAATTTATGAAGTTCTTAATTGCTGGCCTAGGCAATATTGGCAATGAATACACTAATACTCGTCATAATATAGGGTTCAAAATATTAGACAGTATTGCAAAAGAATCCAATATTTTTTTTTCAGAGGAAAAACAAGTTCTTCGATCTGTTTATAAGTTCAAATCAAAAAAATTTATACTCATTAAGCCAACTACTTTTATGAATTTAAGCGGAAAAGCTATTAACTATTGGTTACAAAAAGAAAAAATTCCAAAAGAAAAACTACTTGTAATTACTGATGACATTGCTCTACCATTTGGCAAAATTCGTTTAAGATCAAAAGGAAGCGATGGTGGACATAATGGATTAAATAGTATTATTACAAGCCTGCAAACAAATAAATTTGCTAGACTAAGATTTGGAATTGATAAAAAATTTTTTCCAGGTCAACAATCAAAATATGTGCTGGGAAATTTTACTGGAGAAGAAAATAAAAAATTAAATGAAAGAATTTTTGAGTGTATTAGTGTTGTGCAAAACTTTGGCACTATTGGTTTGCAAAGAAGTATGAGTTTAATTAAAAACTAAAAAATGAAAAAAAACATAAAAGCTTTATTGCTAATTTTAATATTAATATATTCAGATTTATCTGCTCAATTTGATAATCAATCATCAAAAAAAGATGTTGGCAAAGAAAGTTATTTTGATGAATTAAAATTTAGACACATAGGTCCAGCTCTTATGTCAGGAAGAATATCAGACATTGTTATTCATCCAGAAAATGAAAATTTTTGGTATGTCACAGCCGGTTCTGGCGGAGTATGGAAGACAGAAAATGCAGGTACTACATGGAAATCAATTTTTGATAATCAAAAAAGCTACTCAATTGGATGCATTACTTTAGATCATCAAAATCCTGATATATTATGGGTAGGAACTGGAGAGAATGTAGGAGGAAGGCATGTCGCATTTGGAGATGGTATATATAAAAGTATTGATGGAGGGCAAACATGGGAAAATATAGGATTAAAAAAATCTGAACATTTATCAAAAATCATAGTTCATCCAAATAACTCAAACATTATATGGGTAGCATCACAAGGACCATTGTGGAGCAAAGGAGGCCAAAGAGGTATATATAAATCTAAAGATGGAGGAAAAACATGGGAAAAGACCTTAGGTGATGATCAATGGGTTGGAGCTACTGATATTTTAATCGACCCTAGAAATCCGGATTTATTATATGCCGCTACATGGCAAAGACATAGAACTGTAGCAGGCTATTTAGGAGGAGGTCCAGGAACTGCTATATATAAATCATTAGATGGTGGGGTAACATGGGAAAAACTAACAAAAGGATTACCTAATAGCAATATGGGTAAAATTGGACTAGCTATTTCTCCACAAAAACCGGATGTTATTTATGCCGCTATTGAGCTTAACAGAAGAACAGGTGGATTATATAGAAGCGAAAATCAAGGTTCTAGTTGGGAAAAGATGAGTGATGCTGTAGCTGGAGGAACTGGCCCTCACTATTATCAAGAGCTATACGTGTCTCCCCATAATTTTGACGAACTATATTTAGCAGATAACTACATGCAATACTCAAATGACGGGGGAAAAACTTTTACTAGAATGAATGAAACAGAAAAACATGTAGATAACCATGCAGTTGCATTTAAGAAAAATGACCCTAATTATATTTTAGTTGGATGTGATGGTGGTTTATATGAAAGTTTTGACAAGACAAAAAACTGGAAATTTATTGACAATTTACCTATAACTCAATTTTATAAAATTGCTGTTGATGATACGGAACCTTTTTATTTAGTTTACGGAGGAACACAAGACAATAATACTCAAGGAGCACCTTCAAGGACTAACAACATTCATGGGATTCGAAATTCAGATTGGTTTATTATTTTAGGTGGGGATGGCCATCAGCCAGCTACTGAACCTGGTAACCCGAATATTGTATATGCACAATGGCAAAGAGGAAATCTAAATCGACATAATAAAATTACTGGAGAAAATGTATACATAAAACCACAACCAAAACTTGGTGAAAAAACAGAAAGATATAATTGGGATGCTCCTATACTAGTTAGCCCCCATAATCCAAAAAGAATTTATTTTGCTTCTCAACGACTATGGAAGTCTGAAGATAGAGGTGATTCTTGGGACCCCATTTCCAAAGACTTAACTAAAAATATTGAACGAATAAAAACTCCCTTCTTTGGGCAACAACAAAAATGGGATAATGCATGGGACATTTATGCAATGTCAAATTATAGTACTATTACTTCAATTTCAGAATCACCTGCTAAAGAAGGATTAATTTATATAGGAACAGATGATGGGATCATACAGGTAACAGAAAATGATGGAAAAAATTGGAGAAAAATAGATCTCAATCAAATAATTGGACTTCCTAACACAGCTTTTGTTAATGACATTAAAGCTGATTTGTTTGACGAAAACATTGTTTATGCAGTATTTGATAATCATAAATATGGTGATTATAATCCATATTTATTCAGGAGCAAAAACAAAGGGAAAACATGGCAAAAAATTTCTGTTAATTTGCCAGACGACACAATATTATGGAGAATAGTTCAAGATCACATAAACAAAGATCTTCTTTTTTTAGGGACAGAATTTGGTGTATATTTTTCCTTAGACAATGGCAAGTTTTGGACAAAATTAAATGGTGGTGTTCCAAATATATCTATTCGAGATTTGGGTATACAAAAAAGAGAAAATGATTTAATTTTAGGAACCTTTGGTAGGGGCATATATATATTAGACGATTATTCATCATTACGCTCATTTAATCAAGAAAATGTAAAAGAAGCACAATTATTTACTCCAAGAGATGGTTATTGGTACATCCAGAAAAAAATACTTGGCGGAAGTCAAAAAGCTGCACAAGGAGATGGTTTTTTTATTGCTGAAAACCCTCCATTTGGTATAGAGTTTACATATTACCTTGAGAAAAAATATCTATCAAAAAAAGATACTCGAAACAAGAAAGAACAACAAATGGAGGAAGAAGAAAATATTATTTCTGT
>Ga0163179_10003599_pt1 | contig 10505 bp, 8 predicted proteins | sample AtlANTMetagenome_FD_109643 | JGI IMG/M metagenome (GOLD analysis project Ga0163179, IMG submission 109643) | Marine eukaryotic phytoplankton communities from the Atlantic Ocean - Atlantic ANT 2 Metagenome | ecosystem: Environmental > Aquatic > Marine > Oceanic | place: North Atlantic Ocean... | reverse complement strand
TCAACATTGAGAACGAGTTCGACAGTAGCGTCGAATGCTGAACTCAATGCAGCTTTCATCGAATCCCGAGTTGCCTGATCCAGTTCATTGGCCGTGGTTACCTGAACTTCGAGTTGCCCCTGTTGCGCGAACAGTTGTTCTCGAAAACTAGCATAGGTTACTCGGAGGCAGTCTAGGCGCCCATGCTTTGAAGCAACTTTCAGGAAGTTAAGAAACGTTTTTGTGACTTTCCCCTGAAAGGCCTTGTCGATGATGCTTGCTTTTTCGTTATGCGCAATACGCGGCGATCCCAGAATTGACTCAATCCGGGGATTGACGTTGAGGACGTCCTCCACCAGACTTTCGAATTCTGCTAACACCGCGGTTGTTTCTCCGGCTTGCTCAGCAGCCTTGAGCAGTGAAGTTGCATAGACTTCCCCAACCTGCTGCTTGCCGGTATCCAGCGTTGTTTTGTGTTGTGGTGCTTCCGGTTCAGCCATCGTTTAACCTTCCTGGATGTTGTCCAGAGTTTCCTTAATCAGTGCCTGATGATCGGAGGCATTTAATTCTTTGTTAACAATTTTTCCGGCCAGTGCAACTGCGATGTCCGCCGATTTTTCAGCAACATCCTGCAAGGCAGCGTTTTTGGCAATTTCAATATCGTTCAAAGCACGATCTCGTTCTGCGGTTGCTGCTTCCCGAGCTTCCTCTACAATTCGATCTTTTGTGGCTTCGGCATCACGACGGCCTTCAGCGACTATTTCGTTGGCTTCCTGAGCGGCAGCTGCGATTTTTACTTCGTATTCTTCGAGCAGGCGTTCCGCTTTTTCAGCACTTCGTCGCGCGTCAGCGATATGGTCAATGATTCCCTGCTCACGGTCATCAAGTGCTTTCTTGATCGGATTCCAGGCAGCCACTCTTAGGATGACGACCATCAAAATAAAGACAACAAGCGTATAAATTGCCATGTCCGCTGCAATGGAGCCTGGTGCTTCCAACTCTTTACTGGCATTGGCGTGTGACAGATCTGTGGCGTCATGGTGATCGTGATCGTCGTGGCCGTCGTGATCGTGATCATGATCGTGATCGTCATGTCCTTCTTTGTGGCTTTCATCGCTATCCGCCGGGGCTTTGGTGGTTGCCTCGGCTTTTGCTTCCCCTTCGTCAGCCATAGCTGGCAGAGACGCCGTGCCAAACACAAGCAGCAGAGCAAAACTCCAGCGAATCCAATTTTCTTGCATAATCTTGATCACGTTGTTACCTCGAGTTTCGTGAATCGTGTTCTCGTTTGATTTACGAATTGATTTGTTAAGTGTTTTGTAATGGTTTAGTGGTGATGCATCGATGCACCAATAAACAGTGCACTCAGTAATGTGAAGACGTAAGCCTGTAAAAACGCCACAAACAATTCCAGCATTCCGATACAGGTCGCTCCTATAACGGCTACAGGAGTCACGCCGTAGGCCATCGCTCCACCGCCAACTGCTGCTGTCATGGCCATTCCGATAATGGAAAGTAAAACCATGTGTCCAGCTACCATGTTGGCTAACAAACGAATAGCTAAAACAGCATGCTTTATCATGAGTCCGGCGACTTCGATGACCCAAATCATGGGCTTAATCACGATCGCAATTGCAAAACTAAGATCCATGCTCGGAATCTGATTTAACCAGAACCCAACGGGTCCGTGCATCATCGATCCCGAAATCAGTGTTGTCAAAAAGGTGATGCCAGCCAGACCAAGCGTGACACCGAATACCCCCGTGGGGGATCCTACGAAGGGGATTAATCCGAGTAGGTTGCAGGTTACGATGAAGAAAAAGAGACTCCATAAAACGGGAGTAACTTTATCAGCGAGATGGTAAGTTTCTGGCCCGTCTTCATGATGTCCATCCTGTCCGTGCTCATCATGATCATCGTGCCCATGATGGAAATCGGAATCGCTGCCAATCGAAGGGCGCGCGATTTCGTCGCGTACGAAGAGCAGGAAGGTTTCCAGAAGGTTTGCAAGTTTACCTTTGGCGGGCTTTCCGTTGGCGATGGCTCTGCTGTAACGGTTTAAGACAAATGCCAGAAAACATACGACGAATAATTCAACAATCATGAATTTGGACAGGCAAAAGCCCGATTCGGCTTCGTGCAGATTCCGAAGCTCCCCACCGAAATATTGAGGAATAATAATCTTACCGCTCAGGTGATGATTGTACCGTTCAAGTAAGCCTTGCTCCTCCCAGACCCCAGCGACTTCATTGTCAAGCCAGTCCGTGTTGCTAAGAATCTTTTTTTGAACGTTCTTTTGAACCGTCAGCGGAATGGAGTCAATTTCGCCTAATTCATTACCGGTCTCAGCAGCCTCGCCCTCCGCTGCTGCTTTACTGGTTTCGTAATAGAAGACATCATAGGGTGCATGGTGATGATTCGGTGCCCAGTCGTGCCATGCGGCCACAGACTCCTCCGTAGACATACCGTCTATTGGGAAATCTGCAGCCAGAGTTTCGGCTTCACGGTGCTGAACAGTGGGGTCGAGTTTTAGCCAAATGGATGGGAATTCAGAAGGCTTTGTAAAGTTGCGTGGGAACGCAAACTTGGGAACCTCGAAGAAGTATGCATCTTTAATATGGAGTACTGGGTTGGCCATTTAGATGTCTGTCTTTGTATTCTGGTTACTGAGTTGTGCCTTTACCATTTGCACAGCCAGTATTGTGTCCACGATTAATGCCAGGAGAAAAAATCCTAACGTGAAATACAGTATGTTTGCATCTCGCAACTGCTCATTCCGCTGATGAATCAAAAATGTTCCACCCATCGGAATAAACATCCGGAATAACATTCCTGCCAAGACACCGTTTATGCCTTGCTCCGAACCTCGAAGAAACATAGGCGGTATCAAGCCCAGAACCGAACCTAACCAACAAAGAGTCGCTGCAATCCCCGCAGCTTTCATCTCGATGTCAGTAAATGCTTGGTTTCCGTACCAGGCCAATGCAGTAAATGCTGTCGCAAGCACGACCGTAATTACCACCAATGGCTTCCAGTGAAACTCAACAGGGGGTAAACCAACTGTCGCTGGCTCCGTCGATTGGTTGGACTTGTCTTCGCTCAATGGTCCGAGCTCCTTCAATTCCCTACATCATCGGAGTTTTCCTGCACGACTGAATTGGCAAGCTTTATAAGCTGCCACAAGCCAAAAGGAGGCCCGATGATCCAGCCGGTTACCATCATATAAGAGGTGTCGTAATGGCTATCGAGGTAACCACCCCCAATACCTGGAAGGATCATCACCATCACACAAGTCAAAACACGCGACACCAAGTCATAAGCTTCCGCCAAAGACGATCGCTTAGGACCTTTCGGATATTCTGGTTTTTCAAAGTGAGGTAATTCGACCATCGACCAACCCTGATGGAAGGTGTAATTACCTGATCATATAGAATCAGGATTTACCGGTTAACCATTGCCAGCCGTTTCACTAATTAGCAGTATCCGGATACTGAACACAAATGTTACAGCTTCGCTGGTTTACCGAATTCAACATCACTTAAAGCCGCTTAATTTATACTGCAAATAGCGTACGGTCAACTCACCAACCCCCTATATGCACATGTTTTTTATAGTTTGTAGCAGAGTTTTTAACGAGGGGCGAGAAATAATTTGTTAATGTCAATTTTCCTCGCTTCCATAACACAGGCTGCAACTGGTCACCGGTTGGGTCGCAAGCTCTTCCAGCGTGCGTTCCGAGTGCCAATAGAACCGGCAAATAGTGGGAATAACACATTGATAAGGTAGTTATTGTTGGGGGGGTGCATGTTGTCAATCTACAGGTCTTTAACTACAGTCAATGGTACTTGTTAGTGGCTAGGGGCCTTTGTTGTTGAAGTCAGGCCTACGGGTTACTATCAAAGGTCGGCCTAAACCCGCTGAAAACAGTGGATACAGGTAACGTAACTCTCATGGATGGTTTTACAGTTGCGTTGAAACGACAAAGTATACCGCAGAGGAGCAATCGATACAGCGAAGAGGGGTATCGAATATTCTTCAGAGTCGCGGTTCTGTAAGTCTGCGAGTGTTCTCGACACAGTGGTTTGGTTAACACTCCAGTCCCGCCCGCCCGAGCTATTGCAAGGGTGACCCACCAGTGACACAGGACTCTAACCACTTAGAGCCTGCCCGCCCCCGGTGCCAATATAAAAGACCGGAACAGTAAACAACCCAAAAGGAGAATGGCTTTGATTTCCAAAGTTGATTTGAAGTCTCAGACTGTAAAAGAACTTGGTCAGCGTGCTCGCGATCTTGGTATTCCAGGTAGCGGATCTATGCGAAAAGACGAGTTAATCAAAGCTCTGTCCAACAAACTACGTGCGATTAAAGCCGCCAAGACTCGAGCAAAGAAGAAAAAATCAGTTTCCGGATCGACGACGACCAAGCGAAAACGTACAACTCGAGCTCGTAAAAAACAAACTTTACCAGCCGTAAAGTTGAAGACGAATCTCGTGAAGCTCGATATGAGTGAAACCGAGAAGCAGGAATTGAAAGACCTGTCTCTGGGGAGTAACTTCGGTTCATCCAATGGTCGTTCGGTGCATCGCGACAAAATCACAGTGCTTGTACGTGATTCTTTTTGGTTGCAGGCCTGCTGGGAGATTAAACGTAAAAGTGTTGTTCGTGCTCAGGCAGCCATGATGGAACACTGGCACACAGCTCGCCCAGTGATCCGTGTCTATGAAGTTGAAGATGCTTCTAAAACCACCAATAGTGCTCGAATTGTTCGTGACATTGAAGTTCACGGAGGTGTTACAACCTGGTACATCAACGTCTCCAATCCTCCGGGACAATACCGAGTCGAACTGGGCTACCTTGCCGCGAATGGTGAGTTCCATGCACTCTGCCGAAGTAACATGGTGACCACCCCGGTACCAGGCTCAAGTGAATCTATCGATACTCACTGGGATGATATCGCTGATAACTACGAGCGTGTTTACGTTCAGAGCGGTGGTCAAAAAGGTGATGCTGGCAGTAGTGAACTCAAAGAACTGTTTGAAAGACGTCTCAATCGTCCGATTGGTGAATCTGTTGTTTCCCGATTTGGATTCAAAGCTCCTGGTACCGAGGAAGAGGCATTTCAATTTGATGTGGATGCTGAATTAATTGTGTTTGGTAATTCAGACCCAACATCATCGGTGACGATTAAAGGCGATCCCGTCAAGTTGAGCCGGGACGGTAGCTTTACGGTGCGAATGGATTTACCTGAGCGGCGTATGGTACTGCCTTGCGTGTCCACGACTGCTGACGGACGTCAGCAAAGGACAGTGGTTGTTGCAATCGAGCGTAATACCAAAAAGATGGAACCGGTGACGAGAGAAGATACCTTATAAGTCTTTTGGGTCATTTGATGACATATCTTGGACGCTTTCCTGTTAGGCACCAATTGCACACGTGTCTCGAGAGTGCTAGATTGCTATAAGCCTCTTCCATGTTTGTGTGTAGGTGCAGATTTTTTGGGGAGCCGATAAGAGATCCGTAGGGAGCTGATTTTTGGCTGCGGCCACGGGTCATGCCATGTTTCAGTTGCATTGTAACTGATTCTTGTGGATCACTCGTCCCGCTGTCCAGGTTCCCACCTTTTTGGTTACACGGGCTCTCACAAAACTCTCTACCACGGCATTGCGGCGGAGGCTTTTTTATTCGATGTCTGTCGAAGTAACGAATGACGAACAAGACACTCTCGAGATGATCGAGAGTGTTGTTTCGTTCATCTCTCAGTTTGAATCTTGCGTTGTTGCCATGTCCGCAGGTGTCGACAGCGCCGTGGTTGCGAAAGCCGCCTCATTGGCCTTGGGCTCCAATGCCATGGCTGTGACTGCACAAAGCCCCAGCCTTGCGTCCGGTGAGCTTGAACAAGCCCGGGAAATAGCCGAATTGATAGGGATTGAACATCGGGTGTTAAACACCAGTGAGTTTTCAAATCCTAATTACCTTCGTAATCAGGGAGATCGCTGTTATTACTGCAAGTCCGAACTTTATGGGCAAATGCGAGTTTTGGCAGATTCGCTCGACGGCGAGATATTACTTAATGGAACCAATCTGGATGACCTGGGAGACTATCGGCCGGGCCTCGAGGCGGCTCGCGAAAGTAACGTACGTTCACCGCTCGCAGAGTGTGAAATTAATAAAGCCACAGTTAGGGCGATGGCACGACATTGGCATCTCCCGACTTGGGATAAGCCCGCAAGCCCCTGCCTATCAAGTCGAGTCGCTTATGGAGAAGAAGTTACCGCGGAACGTCTTCAGATGATCGATTTGGCTGAGCAGTATTTGCGTGCACTGGGAATTGAGCCGGTGCGGGTACGTTACCACCGAGGAGATCTGGCGAGAATTGAAGTGCCGCCGCAGTCTATTGAATCATTTACCAATCCACAGGCACGTGAAGAACTTGAGCAATACTTTCGTGGATTAGGTTTTCAATTCGTGACGATCGATCTGGGGGGGTTTAAGTCAGGTAGCCTCAATCAGTTGCTGCAGATTGACATAACTTAGGAGACTAGCGATGTATCAAGAGTCATCGCTGGAGGCAGGCTCTGCTTCTTCGGGCGTTTGATGCTGGCTTTGCTCCCCAATCAGTCGTTGCATCTCTTCGAAACGCTCAAGGATTTCGTCTTGAATCCCCGTCCTCGCATCTTGAATGCTGGGTAATTCGGAAAACACTTTGGAAAAGTCTGAGAGCTGTCTGTAAAGCGCGGAGGTGAGTCCGGAAGTGTTTTGTTCTTCGATTAGATTAGCACCACGGCCCTCGGTGGATTGCCGTATTGAGTCGGCCTGAAACTGTTCGACGATGTCGCGTAATTCCGTATCAAGACGTTCCATGATTTCGGCCTGAATGTCTTCATTTAATAGAGGCAGAACTTCGCCTAGTTCAATTAACCGATCAGCCATCTTGGCGATGTTGTTCGTGCGGTTATAAACATTAGCTAGCCCGGCTATCCCATACGCACGGAAATGGCGTTCTTCCGGGGCCAGATAGTAAAGCTCCATGTAATAGGCTTCCGCAGACTCATAGTTTTCGGTGGCGAGATGTAGGTCCGCAATTTTTTGTTGACTGAGTGTGGCGTAGTGATAATTACGTGAATCATCTTCGACGGGAAAATAATCTTCGACACTAAGGTAGGCTTCTTCGGTGTTAACAACGGAAGCGTAAAGGTACTGAGCTTCAACGTTATCCCGTTTTTCGATTGTTTTTATTTCGACAACATTTTCCGGCATTGCCAGTATTTTTGATGAGTACGGTAGGCTACCGAAAAGTATTCCTGACAGGAACAGGACGATCGTCGCGGCCAGCCAGAGCCTACCGAAGCGTTGACGAAGAATCTGTTGTCCCTGTGTTTTCATCAAGGTATCTAACTGCTGCGTAGCATCAACCCGGGCATCCGCCAGTGATACTTCGTCACAGTCGATATGTTCTAAATCGTCTGGCCAGTCATTGTCAGTGATCGTGACTGGAATCGTGCGCAATTGTTTTTGCAGGTCATTTGCTTTTTGAATACGCGCGGCTGGATCCTTAGCGAGCATCTGCATCACTAATGATTCCAGTTCCCCCGGGATACCATTTCTGAGTTCGGTAAGCGGTTGTGGTTCTCGTTTAAGATGTTGTACGGCAATACTTAGGGCTGTTTCCCCGTCGAACGGTGGACGTCCGGTCAGCATGTGGTAACTCGTGACACCGAGCGAGTAAATGTCACTACGAGGATCTACTTTACCACCTTCGGCTTGCTCGGGACTCATATAGAGCGGCGTACCCATGGTGATGCCGATTTGAGTCGTGTCGATATGATGTTCACCACTAGTCACGCGTGCTAAACCGAAATCAGCGACTTTCACTTCGCCGTTGGTCGACAACATGATGTTCTCTGGTTTGATATCCCGATGTGTGATGCCTTGCTCACTGGCACGGTTCAATGCTGCCGCAACTTGTTTCAGGATCACAATTGAAAGAGGAATAGATACCGAACTGTTGCGTCGAATGTACTGAGCCAGGTTCTGACCGGGGACGTATTCCTGAGCAATGTAGTGGATGCCGTCAATTGCACCGACTTCGTAAATCTGGACGATATTGGCGTGCACTAACGAGGCAGCAGCTTGCGCTTCCTTATGGAAGCGACGGACATAAACCGTATCTTTTGCTAGTTCAGGCTTGAGTACTTTAAAAGCGACTCGGCGTTTCAGTGATTGTTGCTCTGCCAGATAGACAATACTCATTCCTCCACGACCGAGACGTCGCAGTATTTGGTAATCTCCCAAACGCTGGCCAACCAAGGTTGGATGCGTAGATGCTGAGCCTGTTGAAGTCGTCAAATCTGTTGCCTGTCGAAGTTTTTCAGGAAATGCAAAAACCTAATAACTCATTATATATGAATTACCGCGTAATTTGCTGGAAAACGGGTCTGCTACAAAGTTTGCAAGAACTGAATCAAATCCTTGGCCTGCTCTGGTGTCAGTGGGGCAATATTCCGACTTCCTGTCTGCGGATGCCGGAACTTAAGAAAGACTTCCTCCAGACTTTTTGCCCGATTGTCGTGAAAGAATTGATTTCGCTGGCTGACACCTAATAAAGAAGGGGGATTAAATTCCTTCAGTCCGTATTCATCGTGGATACCCACATCGAATTTTCCAGCCGTTGTGTAGTTGGGAGGAGAGTGGCATTGTTGGCAGTTTCGTTGTCCAAAAAGTGTTTTGCCACGCTGGACACTTTCGGTGGATTCGAATTTTCTGGCGATCGAAAGAGCTGGAGCAGATCTCAAAGTTTGAAGATAGGCTACCAGTGCGTCCTCGGTATCAGTATTTGCGAGTTTACTGCCGCCTCCCTGCATCGTGACATGAATTGATTTGTTGATTTGGCTTTTTAAGTCGGTGCGATTGCCGATCCAGGCCCACGGACCGGATTGCCCAGTACCGAGTAAGCTTAGTACCCGCTTAGGAGAATCAATTTGAAAGTCACTCATGTTCTCGTTGAGAAGTCCGTTGGTATGTCCGTCGGGATGGCAACTATGGCAACTGTACCAGCCGTCTAGTGATAGACGGGAATTAAAGAAAAGAGCGTGCCCTTCATCTGCTTGAGACCATGGCTTCATTTTTCCTAACGAGAGTGTATCGACGATACGGTTTTTCCCGCGGTCAAAGACCGAGATAGAATCGTCGAAGTAGTTGGCAATGTAAATCGTTTTTTCGTCTTGCGAAGCAGCCAACGCTACCGGACGGCGTCCTGTTGTGTGGCGTTCTAGTGGATTGAACAGATCCTCCTCGTGTCCGAGTTGACTGGTGCCAGAGAAACAGACGAAGATCTCTTTGTCACTGGTGATCAGGATTTCTCCGGGGTCGCCAGCCGCATTCCCCGGTTCGCCCAGGGGGTACTGTAACCAGTGAGAAATACGTACAACTTCATTTGGATCTTGTGCCTCATCGATAGCCAGGAGGTCCTCCAGAGGGATAGCTCGGACCAGATTTTCGAGCACGGTTCCCCAAAAGACTCGCTGCCTTTCCGTGGCAGCCAAGTTGTTAAGCAATTGATGAGTCAGCATTAAATGTTTTCCATCGGGACTCAGTTCCATCCCTCGAATATTATGGATTCCAAGGTGATAGAGTCTTGCCAGTTGTCGGCGTTTCAAATTAATTACCGCGAGATACCCTCCGTGATGATCAGCCACGATAAGATATTTGCCCTGGGGAGTAACCCACTGAATTCCAGGGTTAAATGGCAGATCAATGGTGGTGGATAGGTGCGGTTCTGCGACTTGGTTTGTCACGTCTAATTCAAATAGTTGCACTTGCCGAGCCCATAGACAACTGACGCTTGCTAATTGATCATCCTCGCTAATAACGACATGAATGGGTGTGTGAGCCGTATCGACAGACGTCGAGTTCACGACACGCCCTTGCACGATCTTGCAGGGGATAAGCTTGTGATTTTGTTCATCGACTAGCAGTAGAATGTTGCGACGCTTCATGACAGCAAGGCTACGCAGGTGACCACCGATCCTAGTTTCAGATAGAAACGTGTGTTGCGTGGTGTCGATGACCGAAACAGAACCTTCTAAATGATTGGCAGCAATGATCCATTGGCCGCTGCGCGCCAAATCGATAGGCCGACGTAGTGTGAGACGCTCTGGAGAAACGAGAGTTTCAGCAGCCAGCCCCTCAGATTTCGAAGTGAGTATCAGAGCAGCAACGGTCATGATGAACTTCAAAACCTGTGACATTTAATCCTCGGTATTCATTTCATCCAGCATGGTTTGAACCGCATTTTCCAACTGGTGAGTAATCTCTGTGGCAATCCCTCGTTTGCGTTCAGAGGGGATGACAATTGGTTCCCCAAAACGGATTTGCACAGAACGCTGACCACGGGGAAGCGCGCTTTCGATTCCCAAAAGGTCTTCTTCCATTTTGTCCAGCGTTTCTGCGACTCGTTCAACCGAGGGGTTTTCAGCCACGTAGTTACCGGGGTAACTGAAAAGTTGCACAACTAACATATATTCGGC
>Ga0163179_10003598_pt1 | contig 10505 bp, 8 predicted proteins | sample AtlANTMetagenome_FD_109643 | JGI IMG/M metagenome (GOLD analysis project Ga0163179, IMG submission 109643) | Marine eukaryotic phytoplankton communities from the Atlantic Ocean - Atlantic ANT 2 Metagenome | ecosystem: Environmental > Aquatic > Marine > Oceanic | place: North Atlantic Ocean... | reverse complement strand
TGAGAAAACGAGGGTAATCTAATGAGAGATCAAGGAGCAATCGGGAAGGAAACTCCCGAAATTAAATATGACCGAGCATTAACTCTCTTTACGGAGTCGGTAATGGCACCTGACCACCAGTTAAGGGGTTGTGCACATAATCAAGGATGTTATGAAGAGTTGATGGAGATACGAGAGCATGTGCTCAAATACCTTAAGACTCTGAGAGAGGTCACGCATCATACAAATGCTGATGAGAGTGATGAAATTGAAACAGCAAAGGTCACAGAGGCAAAGGCATCTACTAAGTGGAGGTAAAAAAATCCCTCGTTAAAGTTAAAAAATCGTCGTTAAAGTTTTAGGAGCATTAATTATGGCAATGAGATTCAATATGGGTGATTCATTAATTGAAAGTCGCCCAAAAAAGACAAGACAAGGAAAAGGAAAGCATAGTAAGTACTCTGCTACGAGTCGGAACGGAACAAAGAAGAGATACAGGGGGCAAGGGAAATAATGCCATATCATATTAAAAAAGAAAGTATCTTAGGTTCTGCAGTCCCAACTGATGGAACAGAATATTATTCTGGTGATAATGTATGGACAAATGATTATGATAAAAGAAAGATATTTGAGAATAAATCAGATGCCGACGCTTTAAAAGCAACAGTTGTAACAAAAACTTTAGGTGGATCTACTAACTCATATACACCAACTTGGTTTCTCAATAGCACAGTGGTTGAGGAATAAAATGATGTTTGATAAGAATGTTGAGTTTCAAAGAACACCGAGTCGTATTCGAACTCGGTTTATTGCTGCCTTTGCACTTGGAACGTCCCTTATTACGTTTACATCAGGTTTCTTTGTTTTTTTGTATATGAAGAGTCCTGCATTTGAGAATCAACTCACAGGACAGGTTATAAAGGATATGGATTGGATTATTGCAAATGAATTTGAAAAGAAGATAAAAGAGTTAGAACCAAGAACTGTTGCAGATGCAAATGATCCAAATAAATGGTTCTGGGATTATATTGAAAAGAGAAATAAAGAACAAATTGAAGAACAACTAAATTGGGGTAACAACTAAATGGCTTGTTTAATTGCAAATCTACCCTCCTATGAGGTATGGGTAAGAAAAGAGTACCTTACTGACCATAAGAGTGGTCATGGTGAGTTTGTAAAGGGAGTATGGGTATCTGCAAAGAGTATACCAGGTCGTGCATTCTATTTCGAGACTTATCTACCAGAGTATGCTGCGATGTTTGATAAACTGCCGATCTCTGCCTTCACAACAGACCCTGAGACACCGACACCTGATATGACCTTACACAATCTCCAGTTCTGGAATTGTATGGACTACGGAGTCATTGCGGTGCAGAAGCAGTTTATCGGTTCAATGCACTATGAAGTGATGACAAGAGACTACGGAAACCAAACAGGCACATATATTTGTACTTTAGACAACTATCATCAAGATGTAGATGCGATTGATTACTCTACGAGTGAACAACCTGCGGAACATAAGAGTCATAACCTCTTAGAATTAGATAATGGGCAGTTTTGTCTCTATCCAAACAACAGAATGAGGATTTATGACAACAGTATCACTCCTGAGACACCTAAGATTCCTGATTTTAAAGTATCAACCGTGTATTATCAGGTGGAAAATGGTCATGACCGTGATGGATTGGGTTCAGAAGAGAATTATTTTTGGAAAACAGCAAAAGAACGTAAAAATTTACCAGATCGCAAACCATTTGAACCAGAATTAGGATAAATAATTACATTATGGCGAAAAAAATGGAAGATTCTAACAAAAAAAGATTAATTCAAGAGGTAACTCATGATGAGGCACCTCTTTATGATGAAAATGGGAAAAAAAGCGAGTATAAAAAGATTAATAATGATATTTGGGTGCTTCAAGACGAAAAAATTCACAAAATTCCCTCTCGTTACTGATTAAAAATATTTTTTTCTAAAAACCATTATACATATATTAGCAAAGCATATTATATTTGAATGCCTACCTCAATTTCTCGTGCATTTAAGGATATAAGTTTATCTTTTACGAGACATCCAGTCACAAATGACATCACAATCCTCAAAAATGAGGATGCGATCAAGAAATCTGTAATAAATTTATGCAGAACATCATTTGATGAAAGGTTTTTTAACCCATTGATTGGTACAAGAATAGGTGAATCCCTCTTTGAAATAAATGATCCAGATATTTCTGAATTTTTGGAAGACGATATTGAAAATACACTGAAAAATTATGAACCAAGAATCAAAGTTAAGTCTGTTAATGCACAGTCGATCATGGATTCGAATGAATTAGAGATTAAAATAGAATATGACATAGTTGGTTTGCCACTTCCATTGCAAAATATCGAATTTTTACTACAACCGAGCAAATTATAATGTCATTTAATCAATTTACTAATTTAGATTTTAATTCATTACGAACTCAAATTAAAGATTACCTAAGAAGTAGTTCAAAGTTTAGTGATTTTGACTTCGAAGGGTCAAATTTTTCTGTCTTAATTGATACTTTAGCATATAATTCATATATTACGTCATATAATACAAATATGGCTGTTAATGAAACATTCCTTGATAGTGCGACTGTTAGAGAAAATATAACATCATTAGCAAGAAATATTGGATATGTTCCTCGTTCAGCAAGATCTGCTGTTGCAAAGGTAAATTTATCAGTTGATTTTGGAACACAAGAGGCAGTATTTGCAACAATTAAGGCAGGAATTTTTGCAATTGGATCTGTTGCTAACGGAAGTTATGTTTTTTCAATCCCAGAAGACATTACAGTGCCTACAAATACAGTTGTAAACGCCACACAGGACACAAAAATTGCAAATTTTGATAATATCTCAATATATGAAGGAAATTATATCACAAAAAAATTTACAGTTGATTCATCTCAAGTAAATCAACCATTTGTTTTAGATAATAGCAATATTGACACCACTACAATCCGTGTTGAAGTTAAATCAGCTGGAATTACGGAGACTTATGAAGAATATAGAAATATTTTTGAAGTTAATGCTAGATCTAGACTTTTTCTTGTACAGGAAATAGCAGATGAAAAATATCAAATCATATTTGGAGATAATCTTTTAGGTAAGAAACCACCAAATGGAAGTGAAATTTTAGTATCATATATTGTTAATAATGGTATTGATGGAAATGGTGCAAGTAACTTTACATTCTCTGGCAGCATTACATCTAATATAGGAAGTGTATCGGGTGGAATATCTAACGTAACGACCATTCAGTCTGCTGAAAATGGAGATGAAATAGAAACTATAGACAACGTAAAATACCTTGCTCCAAGGGTCTATGCGTCGCAATATAGAGCAGTTACAGCGAATGACTATTCAAGTTTAATACCAAGTTTATATGCAAATATAGACTCCGTAACTGCTTATGGTGGAGAAGAGTTAGATCCACCACAATATGGAAGAGTTTATATTACAATCAAACCAAAAAATGGAGATGTAATATCTGAAGCATTAAAAGATAGTATCAAATCAAATTTAAAAAAATATACTGTTGCTGGAATTAAACAAGAATTGCTTGATCTAAAGTATCTTTATGTTGAGTATGAATCGACTGTTGCTTATAACTCCAGCTTTATTCCAGATAAACTTAATTTACAAACAAGAATTACATCTGCTGTTCAAACTTATGCAAAATCATCTGATATTAATTCTTTTGGTGGTAGATTGAAATACAGTAAACTTCAATCAGTCATTGATAGTGTTGATGATGGAATAACTTCTAACATCACAAATATTAAAATTAGAAGAAATTTAGTTCCTTTATATAATGAGTTGGCTACTTATGAAATTTGTTACTCAAATCAATTTCATGCAGATTTAGAAGGATTTAATGTAAAATCTACAGCATTTAAAATAAATGGTGTTAATGGTGATGTATATTTGACAGATTTTCCATATTCTAATCAAAAAACAGGAGTTATTAAATTTTTTACTTTATCTGATCTTGATGAGGTGGTATATATAAATCAAAATGCAGGAACAATTGATTATATTAAAGGAGAAATTGTAATTTTTCCAACTAATATTACATCTACAACAATGAGTGGTAAAATTGAAATACAAGTTATACCAGAATCGAATGATATCATTGCAAAGCAAAATTTATATATTATTTTAGATGTATCAGCAAATAGTAAATTGAATTTAATTGAAGATGTAGTATCTTCTGGATCAAATAGATCAGGAAACAGTTATATGCCACCATCTAGTTTTATTAGTGGCAAAACGTATGTAAGATAACCAATGATAGGCACATCCAAATCTACAAAAGTTAAAATATCAAATATTCTTGATAGTCAAATACTGGATTTTATTCAGGAGGAGAGTCCTGACTTTAAAGATTTTTTAAATCAATATTATATTTCGGAGGAACGTGAGTTTGGATCAACATACCTGTCCGATAATTTAACATCATTTAAAGATATCGGTGCTACTTCAAATAATATTTTAAATGTCATAATTCCAAATGTTTTATCTGCAGATATTAATGCTTTTGATGATGAAATTTTAGTTACTACAACAACTGGGTATCCTGATCAATATGGTCTTTTAAAAATTGACAATGAGATCATAACTTATACTGAAAAAACACCGACTTCATTTACTGGTTGTATTCGTGGTTTTAGTTCAATATCATCTATTGAAAAGTCTGAATATCTTACATTTAGTGTTACAGACAGTGCAGAACACATTGAAGGTACTCAAATATTAAATTTAAGTAGTATTTTTGTAAATGAATTTTACAGAAAACATAAGTCTCAATTTTTGCCAGGTTTTGAAGGGAGGAACTTTGTAAATCAGGTTAATATTGAAAATATTTTAACAAGAGCAAAGGATTTCTATAGATCAAAAGGAACTGATGCTTCTTTACAAATATTATTTAAAGTTCTTTTTGGTAAAAATGTAATCATAGAGAAACCTTTTGAGAATACAATTGGTTCTTCAGACTCTGAATGGGTAGTAACTGATGATATGATAGTAGATGTAATTGAAGGTGATCCTTTCAAGTTAATATCAACTAAAATATTTCAGGGTACATTTGATAATTCAACGGCAGATGGGACAATTTCAAATATTCAAGAAGTATTTTTGGGTTCAAAGAAATATTATAAACTATCATTTGATAAATCTGCACATTTTGGCACATTTAATATCGGAATAAAAACAAAAGTTACTGAACAAGCACCAACTGGTTCATCTACTATTAACGTTGATTCAACAGTTGGTTTTGGAACTACAGGAACATTTATATACAAACACCTTGACGAGTTTTTAGTTGCATCATACACATCAAAATCTGAAAATCAATTTTTTGGATGTACTGGTGTCGTAGATAGTGGATTATTAGTAGATAGTGATATTATTGATGATACCTTTATTTTTGGATATGAGGACGGTGATCCAGAAAAAGTTTGTACCATGAGAATAACTGGAACAATATCTAAACCATCAGATAATGCCATTAATTCAAAATATGCGTCAGTTGGGGAAAGTCTTGGGGTAAATTATCTTGGAGAGAAAGAATCAGGACCTAAATTTGATACTTGGTTGTATAATCAATCATCTATTTTGGATATTGAAGGTGTTGATGGAACATTTGATGGAAACGGTTTAACAGATATTATTACTACCAAAGATCCAAATAATTTTTTATATCAAGGTTGTAAAGTTGATGTTATTAGATTTGATTGGGCAGGTTCAGGTACAGGAACAATAGGGTATGGTAAAACTTTGGAAAGTGATCCTGGATTTGGTGCATTTTCAGTGGTTCATTCAGACGTTGAAATTAAATCTATAAATTCAATTAACGGTCATATTACCTTATCACTGCCATCTGCTACCAAACCTCTCATAGACAATATAAGACCTCATAAAATTAAGAAAAAACTGGCATATGCAGATTCTTCTTTAGATGAATTATCTCCAAATCTATTAAGCAACATACAAAATACTTATGTTGATGATATTGGTAATACCTACGTAAGTTTTACAGGGTATCCATCATATCCTATACAAACAACAAATAGATCAGTAAAAGTTAACACATATGAACAAGATGTTATAAATGAAGTTTTTGTTGCTAATTCAAATCATTCTTTCTTAAATGGTGAAGAGGTATTTTTTGAACAGGAAGCAGAAACCATAGGAATAACTGACACTGAAGGAAATGAAATTAAATCTGGAAAGTATTATGCTTCAGTTGTAGGAATCAATTCATTCAGATTAGCAGTAACTTATGAGGAATTAAAAAGTGGTAATTTTTTAAGATTTATTCCTCCAGTGAATAGAGTTGGTATTGTTACTTTTCAAGCAAATGATGATGCTAACTTTAGTAATTTAACTGGATGTCAAATAGTTGGTTCAGGAAATGGATTAGGATCTGGAGGTGGATTTATTATAAATCAGTCATACTTGCATTTTGCTGGATCTAGTGGTTCAAGGTCTGCAACATTGAAAAAATTTGATGCCAGAAACTCATTAAAAATAAAAGTTTATGCAAAAGTAGGAAATGACAGCAATGGTGGTGAGGATCCAGATGGAATGGGTGATGAGATGTTACGATTGGATTATAGAATTGATGGTGGAAGTTTTGTTGGAATTGGTACGATTATTCCAATATTGAATGAAGGAAATTGGCCATTATTACAGTTTGATGTACCGTATAGTACAGTAACGACTATCAGGTCAGGTAATAATATATACGAGGCATCTATTGGTGCTATTAGAGCAACAGCAAGTGGTCCTCTAACACATTCAGGCGTAGTTCCAGGTGTTGACCTTAACGAAGTTGTTGATGGTTTCAGATGGATAATAGGATATAATGATGGGTCTTTAAATGTATTTGAATTAGATATCCCAGATGAAGCTAAAAAAGAAAATGTATTTTTTAGATTAATTCAACGAGATAATTCGGGACCTTCGTATGATCATTATGGTATTGAAAAATTTGAATTTATTCAAGATAGTCCTGGAATTACTACTTGTACAATTACACCAAATGCTTTAGCTGGAAATAAGTTAACAAATCAAAATCATTTCAAAAGAATATTAAAAACACCTGAAATTAGAGAATCAGAAAATAAATTAATTGGTCCTGTTGGTGTTCAGTTAAATGGAATTGAATTGTATTCTCCTATTTTGGAAGATTTTATTTCTTATGGTCAGATTGATGATATTGTGATAAAAAATTCAGGAAGCAATTATGATGTAGTAAATCCACCAAATATACTAATTAGTAATACTAATGGAAGTGGAGCAAAACTTCATGGTCATTTTTCTGGAGATATTTCTGATATTGTTGTTACTCATCCTGGATTTAATTATGCAGACACCCCTCAAGTTTCTATAACAGGTGGAAATGTAGGTTCTTTAGTAGAACCATTGGTAGGAAAGGTGTATATGAGAGGATTTATACATTCTTTCTCATTCAATGATATTTCTGAATTAGTAACTCGTATCGATCTTGCTAACGATAGCGTTGTTCATGGGGAAGATAATCCACATAAATTTGAAAATGGTGAAGAAGTTGTTTATACAACAACAGGAACTCCAATTGGAATTGGATCTACTGCTGTTGGTTTTGATACAAGTCGATTGACATCAGGATCTACTTATTTTATTCGAAAAAATAGCGAAGTATCTTTCTCCTTAACTATTAGAAAAAGTGATGCTACATCAGGAATCAATACAATAGATTTCTTACAATTTGGAACAGGAACACATACTTTGACTTCTAAGAAGATTAGAAAAATAGTTGATCGAATATCTTTGTTAGAAAAAGGAGTAAAATATCAAAATAGAAAAGTAGTCGTTGATTCTAACATTTACCCACCACTTGACATAAAAAATAATTTAACAACATTTACTGGAATTAACAAGTATGATGATTATATCTTTGCAAAAAATCATGGATTTAAAGATGGGGATGTAATTGAATATCTTTGTAGCGGTACAGTTATCTCTGGTTTATCTACAGAATCAATATATAAAGTCTCTGTAGTTGATGATAATAAATTTAAATTAAGTAATGCAGGAACTGCAACAACCATTACAAATTCATATTATAACCAAAAAATATATACAGATTTAGGTAGTGTTGGTGTGGGAACACATACTTTTAAATATCAAGATATTGTTGTTAAAATAAAAGGTAATCCAAGTGCAGGATTGGTTACTTCTACACTGCCATCATATTACAACGCTACTGCATATCCAGTGGTTTCTGGATCTTTAGATAATGTATTTGTTCAAAATGGTGGTACAGGATATGGAACGAGCACCATTACTAATTACTTAGTTACACCAACAGTAGAAATAGAAAGAGGAAAAGGTGCGGAATTGAGACCAATAGTTCAAGATGGAAAAATATCAGATGTTATAATTTCAAGAGAGGGAAGTGGTTATTCCTCTCCTCCAACATTAGATGTTATAGGTGTTGGAACAACATCTGGAAAATTTGCTAAATTAAAAGCAAATGTTTTAAATGGTAAAATAGTATCTGTTACTATTATTGATAGTGGAAAAGATTATGTTAATAAAAAAACTGTTATAAATGTTGTTCCTACAGGAATAGATTGTAAGTTAAGTGCGAATGTTCATAAATGGAATTTAAATGCAAGACAAAGATATGATGCTATACTAACTAATCAGACATTTAAAGGTACAACTCAAGTTGCTTCTGAAGTTAAATTACAAAACAAATTAGTTTCATTTTACCCTGGACTTAATTACAGAAAAAACTTAAACGATAATATTGATGCTAGTAATGCAGAAATATCCCCTCCAGGATCACACTCTCCTATTTTAGGATGGGCATATGATGGAAACCCAATATATGGAGCATATGGTTTTGGGAACGTTGAAGCTGGTGATCCAGGTGTTATTAGATTGAATTCAAGTTATGAATTAAATGCAATTAATGATGATTCTTTAAGACCAGATAAAGTAGATGGTTATTTCGTTGAAGATTACCAATATACTGGAAATGGTGACTTAGATCAATTTAATGGTAGATTTGGTAAAACACCTGATTTTCCAGATGGAACGTATGCTTATTTTTCAACAAATACTATAGGTCAATCTGAATTTCCATACACTACTTTCTTACATAGAAATAAAACCGATGTTGTTAATTATGACATAGATTTCAAACAAACAGATAAAGTTATCAATTCTGGTGAATATAAAAGAAATGTATCTCCATTAGGAATGAATGAAAAATTTAGAGATTATCCTGCATTAAATGAATCTTTAGGTACTAATCCTAAATTAAAAGTTACTGCTAGTTTACCAGGAAAAATAAAAGAAATTACAACTTTTAAATCTGGTGAAAATTATAAAGTTGGAGATGTTATTAATATAAATGATCCTTTTGTAGATGCTGCTGTAGGAGAAATATCTGGAAAAGAAATAAAAAAAGTTGAAGGAATTGGATCAACTGTCAATAATTTAAATTTTAGTGTAAAAAATAATATTATTACTGCTTCTAGTGATTCGTTGCATAATTTTTCAAATAATGACGTAGTTGAAATTTCTGGAATAACATCATCTTCTTATTTTGGTATTCAAGGTTTACAGAAAATAGGAGTAAATACGACATCAACATTTGTGTCTGTTGCTATTGCAAATACGACAACAACAGGAATATCAACTTTTGTAGAATTTGATGAATCAACTAATAGTGGTGTATTTAAAGTTAATGATGTGGTTCAAGTAGATAATGAAAAATTACTAATAACTAATTTAGATAAAATTAATAATAGATATGCTGTTTCAAGAATGCATGATAATTCTATAGGAGGATCTCATTCCCTCGATTCTACAGTAAATAGATTGGAAAAATCTTTTACTTATAGGGTAATTGGTAAAGAAATAAAAAATACAAATATAGATGAAGAAAAGATAGCTTATGTAAATGTTACCAATTCTGTTGGAATTGGAACATCATATAGTAGTGTAGTAGTTGGAACTGCTGGAAGTAACAATATTACCAAATCAATTCCACCAAGAGCAATTTATATTCCAGATCATAATTTCAAAAGTGGAGATAAAGTATCTTTAGTCTCTATTGGTGGTACTATTAATGCAAGGAATCCATTTTTAACTCCCGTTTTTGACTTATCAACAATTAATCCATTATACTGCGTTAAAATTAGTAATAACTATATTGGACTTTCTACAGAAAAAGTAGGATTTTTGACATCTTATGTTCACTATGAGAGTGTTGAGGATAATGATTTATTTGGAAAAGAAGTTAAAATCAAGACCAATACAAATACACTAATTGGTAGTGCAAAAAGGGTAAATGGATTAATTACACTTGGAACTAGTCATAATATTTCCTTAAACGATACAATACGTTTAAATATTTCTCCAAATAGAACAGAATATATTAAATTTAAGTTTGATAATAATACAAGAACACTTGTGACTGACCCTAAAACCTTTGAG
>Ga0163179_10003595_pt1 | contig 10508 bp, 1 predicted proteins | sample AtlANTMetagenome_FD_109643 | JGI IMG/M metagenome (GOLD analysis project Ga0163179, IMG submission 109643) | Marine eukaryotic phytoplankton communities from the Atlantic Ocean - Atlantic ANT 2 Metagenome | ecosystem: Environmental > Aquatic > Marine > Oceanic | place: North Atlantic Ocean... | reverse complement strand
TACCGTACTTCCCTTTGGATTTTCCTTCTCCTAGTGACTGTATGTAGCACTCATTTCCAAGTAGCTCTGTGAGCCTCTCCTTGGCTGCTAGACCCAGTGCCTTTTCAGCTAGATTTCTAGTTCTAGACTCTGGAGTATCGATGTTGAATAGTCGGATTCTTGTCTTAGCTAATACTACATTGAACCCAAGTTTTATATCACAATCGATAGTATCTCCATCGATGATTTTGACGATCTTGGCTTTATAAAAATATGGATTCATTTGTTGTGGTAATACGCGATGAAATCATCCCAGCGGAAATAGCCTTTCCTTTCATAGCACCAGTACCAGCCCTTATAGGCTGGCTCATCACTTGTTTGCTTCACGATACGCCTTGTTGAATCTGTCAAATAAAGACTGCATCTGATCCTCTATCTTTGAGATCTGATCATATGCTTTGACTGAATCTGTTTGCTCTCTCTCAATAAGCTTCTTAGATTTTCTCAGCTTTCTTAATTGCTTTTGAGTGTCTTTATAGAGAGTTTCTAGAGGAACTATCTTTCCAAACTTTCTCTTAAAGGCGTCATCGCCACCACCTGTCTCTTTATTCTCGATAAAGATTTCTTGAGCATCTTTGATGTTATCGTAGTATTCGATCTTATCTGTATACTCTGATGGCTCGCCATGGAAGTATCTGACGATAGGCCAATCCGACATTGTGATGTCATCTCGCGTATCTGAATCGGTATTCATCTTTGCAGAAAGATCACTAGAGCGAGAAACAAATCTACCTAATCCACCAAACGTATAGCCAACTAGATATTGCATCGAGTCTGGAGACATATCTACAAAGCCTTCTCTATACTGTGATCCTCCAGTATTTTCATTGAACCACTTAGCTGTGAATTTATACATATCTAAGGTGGATCTCTTAGCCCTTGAAGAGTCTGGAGTCGGAGGCATTAGAGGATTGTCCTCGATATAGATGGGCGCTCCGAAATAGTTTTGATTGAAGCCAAGTTCAAGTATTGGTTCGGCAATAGTCGGAGCAAGCCCTGATGCTCCCCTTTGCATAAATTCAACCATATCATCCACCTGACCGACTGATCCCAAGAAGCCTAATGGTGGCGGAAGAATATGATGTGCGCTGGCAGCTGCAATTTCTGCTACGACATCGCCCTCGTCCTTCGCATCGTTCGCATACTCTGCACCTAATCTACCTAGCGTGTGAAACAATCCATAGCCGTAGGGTAACGGTAGCTGTCCAAATGTTTTTCCATCTCCTAAGACCACGTTCCAACTCATTAAATGATCATAATCATTCAGGTCGTTGTAGACAGACTCTCCATCTTCATCTTCCGCAGAAGCCATCAAGTTGTGCTGTGTCACCAAGTAAGCGAGAAGAGAAATACTTGCGGCTCCAATCTGGGCCTTTGTGAATTTACCATCGGCTGTTTTGCCAGATAAAGCGGTAGCTAAATTAGCTGTACCCTGTACGGCTGCATTGAAAAACAGATATAACAGATTTAGTCCAGAAGATAGTTCTCCTTTTCTATTAAAGTTAACCGTTAGATCCTTTGCCAGAACTGCTGCCTTCTCAGCCCTGATTCCTGATTCTCTCGCTGACACATAAGTTGCAAAACGAATGACGTTTTCTGAAGTTTGATTAAGCTCTTCAATAAACTGTAAGGCTTTCTTTCCTTTTGCTTTTAATGGGCCGTCAGTTACAAGAGCTTGAAGTCTTGCTTGCTGCTCTTCAATATCTCTAGTGAGCGTCATTCCGGTAGGAGCACCTGTTTTAGTATACTCCTCATAGTATCCGTCATACTCGTTACCAGCTTCTTCGCCACGCATATTTTTGTAATAAGCCTGACCGGCTGGCAAGTATCGACTTAATATCTCTCCAGTAAGATTTTCACCTTCAGTCATCCCTCCATCTTTACTCTCCTGAGCAAGATTGAACATGAGTCCTGTCTGAAGATCTCGTAAAGGGTTAATCAACATCCATGATGGATTCCAGTTGATCAACATGTTCCTTCTCATATTCTGGAACCATTGCAAGAAGTCTGTTCCCTTGCCAATTAAACCTACGAGGGCATCGTAATTCTCACTGCCGACATTGTGCATAGCTCGGTTTAAGCCTGCGTGTTTGATCTCGATAAACTTTTCTTGACCATCTTCTTTGACCGAAAGGAATCGTGGATCTCCAGTATCTAGTCTAGTTGCAGCTCTTACTTCAGCAACATTCATTCTGCCGGTTTCAAGCTGGCCGGTAGCACTTGCCTTCCTGCCAATAGGCATATCGCCTGCTTCGTATACTCTAAATTGATCACTGCCTTTTTCAGACACCGCTCTAGCCATAGCAAGAAATCTTTGAGATACCTCGTTACGCTGAGCACGAACAATTTTGTTTTCAACATCAGACAAAGCAAATAAGACTGGATTAGCAGATTGTGATTTTCTTCCTAGCGCCCTGAATACTTCGCTTCCAGAAATGTTGAATCCTTTTGGTAGTATGTTAGGCGGATTAAGATTTCCATCGCTATCCTCAGACGCTGCAAAACCTTTGAGTGGTACATAGAATTGATATGCCTCATTCCATCCATCAATAGTTTCCTCATCGACAAGACCAGAAGCCTGCATTCGCTGGCGATTTTGCTCCAACATTTTATACACTAACTTCGCGATATCTTCTTTGGCGTTTGCAGTACCATCTTTTCTTGAAGCATCTAAAATCTCTGCTGCTTGATCGTTAGACAATCCTGATGCAGCGTTAGATAGCCACTCTATTTGTTCTTTAATTTTTTCAGCTTTTTCTTGTTCGCCGTTCTGTCTGGACTTCGCTTCTTTGTTGATAAGCTCCTCTATACGTGAAGCATTCGTCGCTGCGATCCGTCTGTTTCGTTCTGGGGCGTGTCTAGCCATCAGGTATAAGCCGACATCATCTAGATCTAGTTGATTAGATCGGATGATCTCTCCTATAGGTTGAGCGTACTCTACTTCAAGCTCATCGAAATCTTTCTTAATCTTTCCTGAGTGCAATGTTTCACCTTGGTAGGCGTTCATCCAGTCAGGTAACTCTGTCATTCCTAGATAGTCAGCAACCTTATCCTGAGACTTTTTAAGGACTAGGTATTTGTCTTGGATTTTCCGCAAAAACATTTCTGAGCGGGACTCATCATCGAGCGTTAACTCGTTGTTTGATGGCTGACCATTCATAAGGGTTCCATCAGCTGCCGCATCCTCATGAGATTTGGTTTGGTTGGATGGAGTCCTTGCGTACAGAACCTCAGAAGAATCTACTGTAGTAGCATTCTTTCCAAGAACTAATGGCCCAATCTGAATAATTTCATCTGCGGTAGATATAAACTCGCCGGTTGATCGATCATAGAAAGAAGCATGGCGTCGAGGATCAAAACCGATTTGCCTCCACATATTCCCATCTTTATCTGGTTTCCCAGAGAGAGACGATTCCAGAGCCGTCTGACCAATTTGTAAAGTTTCCTGCTCTGTTCGATTTATGAAGGTTCCTTCCATTTGTGCGAATGGCTTCTTATTTGATCCCTCCATTACTTTTTGAGATTTTTCTTGCGCCTTCTTGTCTAAAAGAAGGTTGGCATCTTTAATAGATGCAAATCCTCTATACCTTGGAGATTTATATTCAGTTCCATTTGGCCCGTGAATCGCAACTGCCCATACCCCGTGATGGTCATACGCATTGATATCTAGTCTCAAGCCAACCTGTAAACCATTTGGGACAGGGAGATTTATTCTTACAACTTGTCTTTTGTCTAGCGCCGTGTTTAGTTGTTCGGTTGTTGCTGGCGTTGGCAAATCCAAATACGGCTTAATAGTTTCCAGAACTATTTCATCAAATTTTTCTCTAGTGATATTTCTTGCTTGAAGATCTTTGTAAGCACGGGCAATTTCTGGACGGACTTTACTAGATGGCTTACCAACTTTAACGGTTTTTATCTCTTTGCCTTCCCTTTTAAATAAGGCTATTTTACCTTCATCGGTTTCTTTAGTTTTAAGCTCTTCAACCACTCCCATAAAAGCTTGATCTATAGCTTCTGCTTCCTCTGGGGTGGGATAAGGATAATCGGCATTCCCTGTGTAGTTCGATATATTCGCTAAATAATCGTTGGTAATATCCTTCAGTTCAAGTTGGCGAATGATAAATGACTCGAAAGATCGAGCTGACATTTCTATAGGCTTAGACCAGTATTTTTTAGATCTCTTTTTATCTTGCTCTAATGAACGCTTTCGTAAATCGGATTTATTAATTACTTCCATAACCCCAGCAAACTTTTCTAAAAGCTCCGGCCTGACGCTATCATCATCCAGAAACATCCCATCCCGCCTAACCCTTAGCGGTCTAGGGCTATCTGTAACATATTTGCTTTTCTCTCCTCTCATCCTGCTAAAGTAGTTGTCTACGCCATGCCACCATTCGTGTGCTAACGACCCTGCTCCACTTTTCTTAGTCAGGTTAATAACAATATTGTCAGGCTCATAATGCGCCTTTGCTGGCCTCTTACCACCTCGGCCTCTAGATCCAAACGCTAACCCTAGCTCCCCATTCAACGATAAAGCGCGGGTTGGAATTTTTAGCACATCAGCCAAATCTGTTAATGCATCAAAAGCCTGATTGAGATCTTGTTGTCTTTTCCCTCCCTCAACCCAGTTTCCAAATTCAACACCACGGAATCCGAATGCTTCAGCAAATACTTCAGGAGTAATATCTTTGTCTGAATCCCTTCTTCCTTTGCCAGTTCGAGGAAGATTTTTTTCTCGCCTCATTTCCGGCTCTATTTTTTTAGAGGCTAAAATCGCTTCTGCTTCCTCTCTATTGTTAAGCAGCCACTCTGTCGCCTCCGTGCTGTTATCGAACTCTTTTATACGAATAACATCGTATGCGCCTTGCCATCCTAAAAACTTTTTCTTTGTATTCCTGTCTTGGAAAAGCTCAATTTTGCTTTGTCTGATTGATGTGGTTTTTTTCTTATCATCTAGATTTGAAATAATTGATCGCAGATGTTCTTGAGCTTCTTCAACAGTTTCAAAAGAGTCTCCCATTCTATAACTTCTGCCCCTTTTCTTATAAACTTCGTAAAGGCGTCCGTCTTTTGTATCCTCAGACGATATTTTTGTTCTGTCAGGACGTGTAAACATTCCCATGTATGAATCTATCCTGTATTCAGCGGCTTCTGCTAATCTAGAAGGGTCTGCTTCAGAAGAAATTGGAAGGGCTAATAACATCCCTCCTTCATCTGACCTTATCGTTGTGAATAAATTTATTTCCGCCAAAGCTTGCTCAGGAGTTATTTCGCCATCAGTCATTCTGCGAACTAAATCTTTGGCTCTATTAACGTCCTGCGCCCATACCCTGAGTTTATTCCTTAATTTAGGCTTAGTACCGATCAGACCTCTTATCATCGCTGTTGCTACTAATACTTGTTTGTCTGCGCCAGCTTCTGCAAGCTTTTGATAAGGAGGAGCGGGGAATGATTTGCTGAGAGGAACTGCTTCTGAGTCTATTTCTTCGTTGGCTAGTGCGTCTTTGAATCTAGCGTATTGATCTTTAATAGCGCCGCCTAACTTCTCTCCAAAGTCTTCTATCTTGGCAGCAGGGGTTTGTGTCTCAGCGGATTGTGTATCAGGGGTTTTCTTTTCTCTAAGTTTTATGACATCTACAATCATTCCGAACATGTCGGTTGTACCGTTGTCAATCGCCTCTCTTTCAGAGTATGCATTTGCTTCTTCTAAGCTGTCGAACTCCCCGATCAGCCTTTTTGATTTTAAATCTCTTTTCCCTTCCTCATTGAAGGGGATTCGATAGACTCCGTAAGCTAATTTTTGTTCTTGTACCAGCCGTCCGTCACTGTCCCTGTCTGTCGTTGTGGCCTCGACTCCCAGTCCTCTATCGGCTTGTTCCGTCTCAACGCTACGTCCGCCATCATCTCCAACTCTTCCGCCGTCTTGAACTTCAGATCCTCTGCCGACGGGGCGTGTTTGAACTTCGCCTTGTACTCCGACACCTTCGGCCCCCACTTCGGCGGGACTAGCTTGATCTCTTGCATCTGTAACTTCTCCTATTTGCAATTCAGGATTGTCTCTTACAGTCCTGATTACTTCATACGCATTCGGTGCCTGCAATTTTAACAGACGAGGGTTAGATAAATATAGTGCTCCCAGCTCTGCAAAAACTTCCTTCTGTACTGTTCGAGCAGCTGCCTCTAAATCTGTGTTGACGTTCTCTGTCTTCTCAGATAACAAGTTAAAAGGATAGGCAAATACTTTTCCAAGATCGGTGTCATTAGAGTAATTCGTGTAAAGCTCGGCTATCACATCACCAGCTCTGATAGAGATTCCTTCCGCATCCGGTATTACTTCAAGTGCAAAACTAGGCAGATTGACACTGATGTCTAGGTTCTTGTCTAACACATGCCAGCTTTCATGTCCTAAGACCCAACGTAATGCTCTGCGACCTTTCTCTGTTTTTGTGTCAGTCAGTAATGCATTATCTAGGCTAAGACCGCCTTTAACGGCAGCTCCACTCGACTTATGCAGTAACCCTTTCTGACTAGCATCATGGCGAGACAGGCTTTTAAGGTAATCAAATAACTGAATAGGCATACCAGATTCAACTAGGTCAAAGTAGGCATGTTGTATTTCGTCCAGAATAGTCTGACCCTGATCACCCTCATTCATAAAGGTGTTGAGAGCATCATAAGAGGTAACTTCACCAACCTCATTTGACATAGCAATAGGACGGCGCATTGCCTGACCTATTCTCTCTGCAACAGCTTCCATACCTTGATCGGGTAAGTTAATGATGTCTTCGCCATTCGGCTGCTTTACGTCTTGACCGGCTAGGTCATTTAATAGCTCTTGTCGTTCTTCTAATGTTGCGTCAGCAGCGGATACGGTCTTGCCTTGGAATTCTCTCCACTCTTCTTTCATAGTGAAAGTAGCAAGAGGCATCTCTTCTAGAGTCTGTCTGTTGAATAAACCTTCAGTTCTTTCAGTTAAAGATTGCTGAACTTCTGGATCTGCTTGTGATACAGCCTGCTGTACTTCTTCTAGGGTAACTGTATCTTCTGAGATATCTTGATTGTTTTCTTCTCTTGTATCGAGAATTGTTCCTTGAATTGCAGGAGGAAGATCAGTAATCGAAACCATTACTTGGTTAGGTAGTGCCTGTAATTGAGTCTGACCTATTGCATCTTCAAGACCTTTTACTATTTTTTGACTAACGAAGTTTCTAGGCTGGCCATTCATAGTCTCTGCTTTAACAGTAACGGCCTTACCTTCCTCGTTGTATTCAGTTTTGATGTATTTAAACTGATTCTTCTTCCCAGTCTCTCTTGTCACCTCAAAAGTTTGGTCTTCAGGATTGTACTTAACTTCAGGGTCTGGCCTATCAACCTCTACATCTACAGGGCTAACACCTACTTTATCGGCAGGATACGCAGACGAGGACTCTCCACTCTCTACAGGAATGTCTGCCTCTGGCGTGGTGACAATAAAAACACCATCATCACGTTGCTGAAGTATTCCCTCGACGCCCTGATAATTGACCGTTTTACCTATAAGCTCTTTAAGCCTATACGCAACTGGCCCACCTAGCTCTATCGTCTCTCCAGTAGGCAGAACATTAACCGGCGGCTCTTTCTGAATGATGGCCAGCTGCTTATCAGCTTCCACTCCAGCGACACGATTGGCTTCTGGGTCTAATTGCTTTCCTTCATATATCTCATCAGGGATTAGCGCCCTAGCAGCTTTCCTTCCAGCAAGAATTCTTTCGCTCTGTCGAAGCTCTAATTCTTCCTTTTTTTCTGGGCCAGACCAACCCATAGGTCTAACAATCCTTGATTGAGGCTCATCAGGAGCCTTGATTTCCGATCCAAAATCTCCCTTAACCACAGTTTGCGGCTCTGAAGGAGCAACAGCGGGATCATCAAAAGGAGAGTCCTTATCTTTTGGAGTCTTAGGAGTGTCTTCGGGTGGTTTATCTTTAGTTATATCTTCTACTTGCTCAGGGCCGTCTTTGCCTAAAGTTCCCGATACGCCACCCACAATGCCACCACCAACCATTCCGGCAGCAAAGGCATTTAAGAACTGACTTCTGTAAACACTATCAGGATCATTCTTCCAGTCAGAGAGGACATCGATCATTGCTTGACCGTAGCCCTGCAATAAAGGAGCCTGCGGGTTTTCTCTAATCATTCCAACAGCAGTCGCTTGGAAGAATTCCTGCATGGCTTCTGTAAGACCTTCTACGCCAGCTGATTGTGCTCCTCCAACCATTGCACGTTTTAAGAGGCCATTGTTTTTAGCAGCACGTTCTACTATTTCATCTTTAACATCGCCAAATACTTTTGATGGCAATACTTTCTGTAAAGTAACAAAAGGAACGATTGCATCTAGAGCACCTGAAGCTACTCCTGTTAACGCAGCAACATCTGGAGCTTCAATACCAGTTTCATTGTAAATATTAAGAAATGCGTTTCCGCCTTCTAGAGATGCAGATGTTCCAAACGCACCAGCCCTTTGACCGAATTTTCTAGCAGATGCAGTGCTGGCGGCTAATCTATTTTTAACTAAAGTATTTTTTACTGCCTGCGTAGCTTTATCTTGAACAACGTCATTAACTTCTTTTTTTACCCTATCCGCGATCCTTTTCTTAGCAACGCCTTGAACAACAGCTCCACCTATTCCGCCGCCAGCTATAGAAGTAGCAATGCTAGGAAGAACTGTTCCGGCGGTATAGGTTAACCATCGAACAGCATCAGCTGCACCATCTATCTCTTCAAGGGTTGTGACCGTGCCACCATATTCCTCTGCGGCTTTTAACTTTTCTTGCGCTTCATTTAGGTACTCTAAAGTCGCCTCTTCGTCGCCAAGGAAGCTATTTACAAGAGCGCCCATGCCTTTAAACATGGCTTGAGTCTGCTGCCAGCCTGCGCCGACACCAGCTCCAAATTGAATTAAGTCTTCTTCCTCTTCCTCAGAAGGAAGGGGGTCATAAAAAGGTCTTTGTCTTCGCATTTAATAGCTCTTAGAATTTAATTTTTTGGTAAGCCGCCATACCTGTTTAGGACAGCTGATCCGTAGGCACTAGAAGATCTTTTGATATATTTAGCGCCATTTTCGTTCTCCATAATTTCTCTTAACCTATCCCTAGTTAGTTTAGTAACAGCTCCCTTCTGGCTTAGCGTTGGTGAAATTCTAAGAATCTGCTGATCAGTTAGTTCTGGAGCAGGGGCAGAAGTAGTTATGTCTCCCCTTTCATCTAAGCTTTTATAATTCTGTAACTCCTTCTCGATATCCTTTCGAGTTTGTACAATTTCTGCCTTTGCTTCAGCTCTATGGCTTTTGTTTTTGGAGCCGATACCTAGCACCTGATCTTCCGCTACTCTCAGAATATCCTCTTCAGTCACATCTCTATTTAGCTTGGTAGGCAAAATGTCTCGTCTTGTTTCATTTGCAGCTTTCTGATTTCTCAATGCTTCAACGCGAGTATCTACCTTCGCCCTGAAGTCAGCATTCCCTCCTTGTTTTTCGATTGCAGCTCGTTTTATAACGCTTCTAATATCCCCAGAAATTCTATCTATAAGAACCGTGGTTCCGGCAATACCGTCCATCATCTGCTTAACAGGAACCTGTATTCGGTCTTTAGATCCCTGCCCTCTTTTTGCAGTCAATGGGGCGATATAATGGACAATATCTCTAGTTCTTGGATCTTGTGCAGTAACTAAAACATCTGAAGAAAAGTTTCCAGCTTCATCAACCTTCATACCAGTCGCTTCTCTTGATATTACCTTCCATGTGCCATTTCTAATTTCTTCTGGAGCATTGACAAAACTGTCATCTATAAATTGACCAATGAGTCCCCCTTGATATGAATTAACCATCGCGTCAAAACCACCAAGAATACTGGGATCAGTAAAATCAATTTCTCCAGAATTTAATTGCTCTCGAAGAGTTGAGGTAAGATCAGCTAAGGACTTTCCGTAATCTGTCCCCACTAAAAGGGCTGCATCAAAAACAGTTCCTTTTGTATCGTCTACCAGCTGCTGAACCACATCTAAGTCTGGAGAAATGCCATTTTCCCTAGAATATTTCAATAGATCCTCTAGCGAGGCAAGGGAAGCTATGGCTTTATCTGTTCGCTTTTCTTGATCAAGTTTATACTGGGCAGTCTCAAACTTTTTATTTGCAAGGTCGGTTTGAGCATTACTCGCAGCTATACTGGCATCGCGTGTTCTGTTGTTGGCTATTCTCTCTTCATTCTGGAATTTCTTGGCAGAAGCAGCCTGCTCTCTTTGCCAGACTTTATCATCTTGTCTCCACCCAGCCTGCTGTTCACGGAACTCCCGCTCAGACTGAGCCGCTCTTTCATCTGCCGCTAATTTTTGCTCATCTAATTCTCGTCTTTTGCGAGAATCTACAGCCTCGTTTATCAGACCAAAGCCTGATGAGAATCCATCTGCAAAACCACCAGCAGAATTAAGACCACCAT
>Ga0163179_10003594_pt1 | contig 10509 bp, 20 predicted proteins | sample AtlANTMetagenome_FD_109643 | JGI IMG/M metagenome (GOLD analysis project Ga0163179, IMG submission 109643) | Marine eukaryotic phytoplankton communities from the Atlantic Ocean - Atlantic ANT 2 Metagenome | ecosystem: Environmental > Aquatic > Marine > Oceanic | place: North Atlantic Ocean... | reverse complement strand
TAGCCTATGTCGCTCCAGCCTCTACCGTCAACATGCCAACTACGTATAGTATCTACTGTGTAGTTTTCACCTTCCCTGGTAGCGGAGCAATGTACGATAATTTTATTTATCTGTCTCATTATTTTTCTTTTTCATTATCCACCATTTATGAGCTGTATAGCCTAAAGTAGTAAACAATAATAATATCTTTAAAAAAGGTTCTAACCAATCAAAACTAACAATAGTAAACGACGTTATATTTAAACAATATAATTTTAAGTCGTCTAAGCCCATCATGATCTATTAGCGTTCAACACAGCATTACCTTTGTAAGGTATGTTGTCGATTGTTTTTAAAACTGGAGTAACATTGGATTTATTACTCATCATTACTCTAGTACCTACTGGGCCACACCCGCATTTTTTAGCATATCCTGCTGGTTGTTGTTTTTCTCCGTAACTTGGCATAATTTATTTTTTAACTAATTTGGTTTGAAAATATATCACCTCTGTTTATTTCTTCATTTTCAGGAACAGAAGTGTTATCTATTGGACCCATTGATAGGGTATTAAATGCTTGATTATAATTTGAATCTACAGCTGGTTCTATAGAAGAAGTTCCACTACTCATTTTTCTACTATATGGATTAAACTTTCTATCATTTGAAGCCAAGTCCACTGGCTTTGCAGGATCCTTAATTTTATATTCTTCTTCTTGGCCTGAACTAAAGTCTGATGACATTATTCTTTTGTCTATACCTTCTTGTATCATTTGTCCGCCTTCAACTGCTGCTTGAGTTAAGGCTATTGCTGTCATTGGATCTGGCATAATTATCTATTTTTATCTTTGTTTACGTTTAATATAGAGTGAGAAAGTACTTTATCTATATATGTTTTCTTTTTCATTATTATATTACTACGAGTAGTAGTTGGTATATCTTCCTCACCCAACATAATACGGTACATACGACTAATTAACTGTTTGCACTTAAAGGATACTTTGTATATATTGTATTTTTGCGTTGTTCTATTTCGTTTTCTCCAAACGACTATCCAACCCTCTTTTAACAATCTGTTCCAGCGCCTGTTGTCCCAGCTGTATGAGTACGTACCGGTTTTAAAATCTTGTTTTGAAAAATGATCTATAGCTTCTAAGTATATTAATAACTCAAGGTCCGCATCTTTAATATTACAGGTTTTACACGCCCATTTACGTACTATCCTGTAATGTTTTAATAAATGCAAATCTTTTAACTCAGAAGCTGTAGGTTTTCTCAATACTATTTATATTTTGTAGTTTTTTTAGCAGCAGCGATTTGTGCGTTTTGCTGACCTGTTTCATATACACCAAAACTATCGAAACTTGTATGCATTTTAGACTTTATTTTTTTGATATCGCCTTTAGCTCTATCTCCTGAAGTTGCAGATCTTCTTTGATATCCATCTTTTGTCCATTTTGACATACCTTTTTGTTGAACCTTACTTCCAATAACTTTTCCCTCTGATGACGTATAAATAGTCTTTAAAGTTTTAGACTTATCCTTTTTTGCTGTTTTAGCTACACTTCCTTTTTTATATTTGTTTTTTGTTGTATAAGTTGTAGTCATCTCAGTTGGGTGATCACCTTGATACTTTAATTGTGGCGTTGTGTTTTCTTGTTTAGTTGTTATTTTGCTTTTAGCAAGCATATAACCTTTACTTGCGTCATCAGCTATAGCTACTTTTGTGTTTTTTGTTTTTAATATTTTCTTACCACTTTTTCTTTCTTTAAAAACAGCTGACTCACCATCATCGTATTTAGTTCTAGTTACTTTAGTTCCAAACACATTTGTCTTGGTAGTTTGAGTACCAGGTTTTCTACTTTCATGTCCCCAAAAATGATTAGCGTCATATGCATTTGATGGTAGGCTTTTACTTGCTGGAGAAGAATCTAAGTTAGCTCCCGAAGTTCTAGTTTTTTTAGTTTTATTTTCTCCTTTTATATTCTTACCTGGATCTAAAAAGTTTTTAACAGCTTTTTTAAATCTACCACTTCCTGGATTATTTGAACCAGATGTTTGTTTAGCGTCCCAAGTGTCCATTTGATCTAACTGAGGATCGTCTCCTGATCTTATGTCTTTATATGCCATTGGCGCACTTGTTTGAGTGTTTATCATTCTTTTGAGTTTTGATCTTGATTGTGGGTCCATGTTTTAAAGTATTATTACCACATCGTGGTCTTTTATGATTTTAAATTTTTCTTTATTAATTTCAATACCAAAGCCAGAGTTGCTGTCATAGTAAATAGTATCAGAATCATTTAATCCTTTTACTTCGTCTCCTACTGTAACGACTTTTGCTAAGTTATATCTTAAATCTTCTCGATGAGCATCTGTTAAAATCAACCCACCTTTTGTTTTGTTGTCTTTTCTTTTTATTGGTAATATAAGTATATTTCTTCCTACTGCTTTCATGCTCTTAAATTATTAATTACACAATCAGTAGATAATATAGTTGTAGCTACAGAAGCTGCATTTCGTAACGCACTTTTAGTAACAAGTAAAGGATCTATTATTCCGGACTTTACCATATTTACCGTTTTTCCTGTAACCACGTTCAATCCTTTTCCTTTTACTTTAGGTGTTTCATATTCTAATACTCCAGCATTTTGCAATATTATATTGAAAGGTGCTTTAATTGCTTCTAATAAAACTTCTTCTGATTTAGATTTTGGAATTATATTTTGTGAAGCATTGAGTAAAGCTATACCTCCACCAGGCACTATACCTTCTTTGATTGCAGCTTTTGTAGCACAAATAGCATCTTCAACTCTATCTTTCTTTTCTTTTAACTCAACACTTGAATTAGCACCTACTTTAACAATGGCAACTTTAGCTAATAATCTTGCTAATCTTTTTTCGTGTCTTATTTTTATGTTTGGATTACTAGTCTCTTTAATCTGTTTGTTTATTGATGAAATTAACTCATCAATTTCTTTAGGCTTATTTTCAACTTGTATAATGGTTTCTTTTTGGCTAGTTGTAGAACTAATACATGTTCCTAAATGTTCGGGCGATATCAAGTCTAAGTCATCACCTAAGTTTTCGTTTATAACAATTGATCCAGTTAATAAAGCTAAGTCTTCTAATATGTCTTTTTTATTTAATCCATATGCAGGTGCATCAATTATGTTTACATTTATATTACCTTTAACCTTGTTCATGGCTAGTGCAGTCATCACTTGGTTATCTGCATCACCTATAATTAACAATGATCGTTTGTTTTTAATTATATACTCTAGAACAGATTGTATTTTTCTTATGTTTTCAATCTTACTCTCAACAATTAGTACTAGAGGATTTTTTAAAACGGCTGTACCTTTTTCTTTATCTGTTATGAAGTGTGGATTTTTCAATGAAGCTGCATACTGTATGCCATCAACTTCTTCTACTACAGTTTCTGGATCATCATGCGTTTCCATTATAACTACGCCAGTGTCATCTACACTTTTAAAAGCACTATAAATTATGTCTCCTAACTCCGCATCATTGTTAGAAGATATAGTAGCAACGTTAGCTATTTCATTTCCCTTAACTTCTGATGAAATTTTTTCTAAGTATTTTATTACTTTATCTACAGCGTTATTAATTCCAGTCTTTAATTCCCTTGCGCTTTGATGTCCCGCGAGTTTATAAGCTTCGTCTAATATAGCATGAGCTAACACAGTGGCAGTTGTTGTACCATCACCAGCTTCTCTCACTGTTTTCCTTGCTGCTTCTTTTAGTAGTTTAGCACCCATGTTTTCTACTGGGTCAAGTAAAATAACTGAATCAGCTACCGTAACTCCATCTTTAGTTATTTGAGGATTACCAGAACCATCTTCTAGTATTACGCATTTGCCACTAGCTCCTAATGTGGAGCTAACAGCTTTAGTTAACTTGTCTATACCTTGGAATATTTTATTCTTAGCATCCTCTCCAAAGTTAAGGTGCTTTACTATTGTTTCGTTCATTTGATTAAATTAAATTGGTTTATTAGTTATTTTCTAGGCTTTGGCTTTGGCTTTGGCTTTGGCTTTGTTGTGTATCCCATAATATTTTATTTACTTGATTTTTGATATTCTTCTACAAGTTCTTTTAGTTTATTTTCAGCTTCTGCTTCTTCTTTTTGTTTTTGCATAGAGTTTTCTGTAAACTTTGCAGTAGCATCTTTAGCTATTAATGTTCCATATTTTTCTGAAACCTCTTTTTGTTCTTCTTGAGCATTCTCAATGTCTGAGGTTATATCTTCTAACATCGTATCATTTTCAGATAAATTAGCTTTAGTTTCTTCCATCGATCTACCAAGTTCCTCTCTTTCTTTTGATTTTTGCTTAAGCTCTACTTCAGCTTCAGCATACGCGGTTTCCGCTGCTTCTAATATAGGAGAATGAGCTCTAACCTTATCTTCGTCTTCTTGAGATTCAGATTCTTCATAAGCTTCTTTTAGCTTAGTCATTTTATCACGAGCCATGTCCAAAGTTTCTTTCAAAACTTTATGAGCGTCTTTCTTATCATCTATGTCTTTAGTTAAAGCATCCATCTTAACTGTTAATTCAGCGAGCTCTGGTTCGAGAATAGATTTTCTTTCCTGTTCTTTAGCTAGGTGCATGTTTAAAGATGTTAAATGTTCTTCTACATCACTTAACTCAGTTCTGGCATTTTTTAAATCTTCTTGCTCTTCTGGAGTTAAAGATCCTCCGCCTTCAAAACCATAATCATATATATTAACTATATTACTATAATCTGAAATGTTTTTTATTTTATCTCTACTAGCTCTATATGCAGTTTGTCTAGGTGGTGTAGCCTCTTCTGCACTACCCCAAGTCTCTTGGACATATTCTTGATTATAATTAATTTTCTCAACATACATAGGTTGAGCACCTTCTAGGTATGCAGCTATTGAATCATAAACACCTACGTGACTACAAGACGTGTTTGTCAAGTAGTCAGTAGTTGTTTTAATTATTTTTAAGTATGCTGCATCGTGACTAGTCCCAAAACGAGATGTTGTTATTGTCGCGCTTATTGCCATTTTTATTTTTATTTAAAAGTTTTAACTACTTTAGGTCCTTTTAAGAACTCTAATTTTTTTGTATAATGTTCTATAGATCCATCAATAGCGGCTTCAGCACCATCCATTGTTTCTCTTCTTGTTACGTCGATCCAGTCATCTTCGTCTGGATGTTTGTATTCTGTTTGATAAAATCCATTTGGTAACTGAACAATTCTCCAATTACTTTTTTCGGTTATATGTTTCCAGTGGTTGATCATATTTTGATCTGGTTGTGGGGTACTACTCCACGCTTGAGTACGGTATAAAAACGTCATTTTATTTTGGTTTTATGTTTAACGTTGGTTATTTATACTATCACTTGATAGTTTGGTTTTCTACGGTATGTAGAAATTTTTTATCCTCCTTTTGGATCTGGAGCTTCTTCTTCAACTGCAGTTACATTATAGAAGTGTATAGAATATCTCCATGGTGTTCCTCCATCAAAAGTTGGAAGTTCTTCTAAATTAGCAGGCCATTCAGCTCCAACTGTTCCATATAGATTATTATTACCTACACCTAAGTATCTTGAGTTAATAAACGCACTACCTAAACTACCTGTAACTACACCATCCCCTAGTAGTAATGCGCCGCTAGGTTTTACAGATACCGCAATAACATAGTCGTTTCCAGCTACGATACTAGAAGTTGTTTCACTAGTAATTTCCTTAACACCAAAAACAGGTGTTCCACCTGCTGGTGTATAATCCCAGCTGTTTATTAAAGATGGTAAAGTTCCGCCATTTTCAAAATCTGTTAAAGATCCTGAGTATAAAGCTACAGAGAAATTATCGTCTTTATTAACACCGCCTGCAGCATCTACGTCTGTTAGCATCATTTTTATAGTGTTAGCATCAAATGTTGCGTCAGCTGTAGCGTGATAAAAAATAGTAAGCGATTGTTCAGCTTGAACAGGAAGAGTTGTAGCTCCTTCAGTTATTGTCATAGGTGACCAACCTGTTTCACCACTAGAGCTATCTGCATTAAGCGTTACTTCAGTGTTACCAGCTTGATTAACTGTAAATGTTCCACCGCCACTTAACCCGGTTCCTGCTGTAATAGTTATTTGCCCATTTCCAGGAGCTGCAGCATCTGGAATTTTAACAACTGCTCTACAATTATCAGATTCAACTTCTTGTTCAATAAGAGTTTCTATAGGATAATATGTGCCGCTTTCAGCTATTTCTGGAGAAGTAACCGCTACTTGAGTAGCTCTAATACCTCCTAGTGTAGTTGCAGTTGGACAAGAAATTGCCGCGCCACCACTAGGAACTCTTACTACAGCAAAGCAATCGTTGTCTGTTGGCTCTTCGTTTTCAATAACTTCTATAGGATAATAATTACCTGTTTCTGATGGAGATGGAAGAGTAGTTTCAACTGCACTAGCTCTAATACCACCTATAGTAGAACCTGCACAAGGTATGCTTGGAATAGTTAACGTACTCGTTGTTACGTTTGTAATATGACCTTCTGTTGACGATGTAATTCCTGTTATAGTAGAAAAGCTAGATCCGAATGCTAAAGTTGCTTGTTGAGCAGTATTAGTTCTAGCCACGCTATCATGCGTTACGGTAACTTCATCTGTAGCAGCGACACTTGTAGTTATAATATTTCCACCAGCTATATTAACTGTATCAGCATTTGTTACAGTTTGGTCAGTACCAGAATCAGCGCTTAGTGTCCATGACTCCATTCCTCCCTCGCCGCCACCAGCTGCTGTAAAAGTAATTATGTTGCCTCCTTCATTTGAGGTTATTGTCATGTTTTCACCAGCCGTAAAAGTTACTTCAGTATCTGGACAACCTTCAGGATCTTCTGGTCCACCATCAGAAAGTAAAAGAGAAACATTACCTTCCTCACTTTGTGCACTTAACGTCCAACATGCTATATCTGCATTAATTGTGAATTGATTAGACGCGTTATTATCTATTGTAATATTATCACCTGCCTTTATCCCTACACTTTGATCTGTAGTACCGTCACTTAACCTAAGTATTGCATCACCAGTTTGTACAGCAGATGCATTAACAAATGTATATGTTATAGGTGCTGGAACTACCGCATTTAAAGTTACTATTCCAGTTCCTTCGGGTGGATCTAATGTTATATTGTCTCCAGCTATAACTTGACCAACACCAGCAACTCCACCAGCTGATGCAAAATTAGCAATCTGTTGTAGTGTAACACTTCTAGTTGGCCTATCACTGGATGTCATGTCTGATATCAACATTAAGTCACTGCCATTTAGCGGCGAAGTGGTTAATGGATATGAATATATTATAGCCATGTTATAATTTATTTAAAATTTATGTGAATGTTTTAATATTGGATGAGGTGAATTTCTATCCATATGATCATAATGAGCATCTTTCTTTAAAGCGTGCGCATGATCGAAATCGTTTTCAGCATTTGCCATTTTTCCATGGGCTGCTTCGTATCTACCGTCTATTCTTAGCTTTCTTTCGTGCGAATAGTCGTCCATTGCGGCCTCTTTATCTTGATATTTGTCCATAATTATGATTTTTTTTAGTTTTATACGTATAATATAGCTATTTACACGTTATTTCTGTTTTTTACCTAAGTATAAAGTGTGACATTAGCTGATTACTAGGTATATTAACTACCTATTGTCACTGTTTTATTTATTATTGTTAGAAATATAGAATTATAGGGCAGTACCCCAAAATATAATTGCAAAATCCTAGAGAAAATCGGAATTTAATTGCCCAGCCCGCCCTAGTTTTTTGATTATTATGTTAATATTTTTACGTTTTGCATAATATTATTGTATATGATTCACATATTTCGATTTGCCTATTTGTTTATGTCACTCTCGTTTTACAATGTATATACGAGTGGTTTAAGATAATATAATGTAATCAATAATTAATAACTTAAAATAAATAAAATGTATAAATTAAAATTAATAACTTTCAACATCGCTTTAACTCTATTCGTTCTTAACCTCATCAACTTCGTATATCAATTAGCTAACATAATACTATAATTACGATTTAAATACATAGCAATAAAGATAATATAATATAATAATAATAACTTAAAATAAATAATATGAATAATTTAACTAAAAAACAATCTCACGAAATTACTAACCTTTATGAAATGCTACAAGCTGGCTGGCATTATACTAATCATCCAATGCATTACAAGTTTATGCAAGCTCATAATGATTTACCTGATTATCAATCATAAATCATACTAAGCAACACAAAGTCCTGTTAGTTTATGAATTCCCAGGTTTATCAAATATGAATTTATCTAAGCAAAACTACAATATAAATACAATTAAACTAAGATAATATAATATAATAACTAATAAATAAATAAATAAACTATGCTAGATTTAACTAAACTACCAGTACTAAATGACAATCATGAATATCTCATCGACAATCCAGATTACTCTGAATTATATGAAAGACTAAATATGAAAGATATGGAAGATCAACTAATCGTATACAGCTTCATACATAATATAATGAAAGTAGCTAAAGAACTAATTAAATACAATGTTGAATTCTCTCATCACTCATGTCACTTATCTGACGAATCATACTTACTAATTAATATTAAACAATAATAATTACAAACTGAATACAAACTAATTAAGATAATATATAAACTAAATAAATAAATATAAACTAATAAATAAATAACAATTATGAAAACTAATAATCTAACAACTAAAAGATTTGTAATAAGAAAATCTTTAATCGGCGAGAATGCTATCATTACATTCACTAACTCAAAAGGTATAACTTATACTTATGACCATGATGAAATATACTCAGTATTTCAAGAAAAGTTTGAACTAATGAATTGCTTTCAAGAATACAAAAGCTATACTAACTCAAACATTGTACCAAAATTCTGCAGAGAATTAGCTACAGTAAGTGAGTAGTAGCATGTGACACTAGCCTGTTACTATATATAACTAATAGGCTAATGTCATATAACACTTAAATATAAATATATTTAATATCTATGTAAGATAATGAGAAGTCATGTGTTGTACCTCAACAAACAAAATAATAAATAAACTAATATACACCTTTATGAAATCAATTTTTAATAAAACTAAAAACATATTAAGTAAATATGAAACTGAAATCTGTGCTGCTTTATGCACTATAATATTCACTGGCTTATTCTGCATAGTACTTACAGAAGTTATTGCTCAAGCTTTTTTGTAAAACACAAACTGAATACAAAAGTAGTAAGATAATATATAAACAAAACATGTAGTTGATAGTCATACTTTAGCATGTATAAATAATATGAACATATGACTCCACCAAAAACTAATAAATATGAAAACTATACTATTAAAAATAGATGAAGATAATGATATCTTTGAAATGAGAATTGGCAATGAAGTATATACTCTTGACAATGTATATCAAAGTAAATATGGAAATCTATTTGATGAACTAAATATGGCAATAGAAACTAAATAAAAATAATAACTATGTATAATGAAATAAAAGTACTACAAGAGTTTTCAAAGAAAGTCTTTGATATGACTCCAATAACCATCAAACAACTAATGATGATAAAAAAAGAATTTAATAACTATAAAAAAAATAACTATGTATAATCCTAATAATCCCTCAAACTGGTCTTGGTCAAAAGCATTCAAAGAAATGGAAAAGACAGTAAACAAAGCTGAACTCGAACAGCAAATTATAAACCATCTTCATGGCTATAAAGCTCAAGGTAAATTCCTTGAACTAAGTAAGTCTCAACAAGATGATCACTATGAAATATTAAATCAAATACTATAAACAATAAAATTAAATAATATGAATTTAAAAGAAAAACTAATCGCATCACTATTTATAATAGCAACACTAATAATCACTTGTTGTACACAATCTTGTTCAACAGCAAGTAAAATACATAAAAATCCAATAGGTAAAAGATATACTCAAACTTGTCAAGCTTATTATTAAAATATGTATAAATTAATAATAACTATTGGAGCATTGATAAGTATGTCATATGGCCAAGTCGATAATCAAGAACTATCAGAAACTCTTAATCACATACAAGATATGAGAGAGTGGATGATAGAAGATAGAAACAATGGAGTAATAGACTCTGTTTATGCTGAGTATTACATATTATGGTTGAATAACAGTGAAGATTTACTAATAGAACATTTTAACAAACTAAATACGAATAAGTAAAGATAATATAATAAACAAATGAAATACATACACACTAAATACCTCGAAGCAATAATCTATGACACTGGTAACCTTAAACTTTCTGTTTATAGTATCCGTAAAAGTCCTTACGGATGGTCACCACGTGAACTTCAACTAAGTGATTATGCTGTTTCATTAAACGAATTCACTTACGATTATGTAAGTAATAAGGTAGGCGAGGTCTATTCTACCTTTCCAAACGAAGAAATAGACGAGTTGCTAAATAAAAT
>Ga0163179_10003593_pt1 | contig 10509 bp, 3 predicted proteins | sample AtlANTMetagenome_FD_109643 | JGI IMG/M metagenome (GOLD analysis project Ga0163179, IMG submission 109643) | Marine eukaryotic phytoplankton communities from the Atlantic Ocean - Atlantic ANT 2 Metagenome | ecosystem: Environmental > Aquatic > Marine > Oceanic | place: North Atlantic Ocean... | reverse complement strand
TCTCATATACGATGGTGTTTGACATTTTAAACTTAGTGACAGCAGCGCTCCAGATCCCGATTAGATTATCTATATCTGAATCCTTAAAATGTGACCCTCGAAGCTATGATGATTTGCCGTTTCTATGCTGCACTCATGCCCGTTCGTCGCATGCCGACTCTGATTGCAGCTATTTCCAAAATTTCCAAAAAGGAAGTCGGATCAACGTCACATGCTCGAAGAAGCACGAAAACATTGGTAATTCGTGCCCCTGCCTTTTGTTGGGAAGAAAAGTAGGCTGCTGGGCTCTTCAGCTCAAAAAAGTCACTGCAAGAGCGCTTCTGGCGGGAATGTCGTTTGCAGGTGCTTATTCAAGGGCGGCCCGGGATACTATTCGAGCAACAGATTATAATATTTGCGATCAGCTTGTGCAGCTTGCATTGCATGCGGGATACTCAGTAAATTTCACGTTGCGTGGTCCCAAATCTGGCAATGTCACATGCTGGAATGTCATTTTTCGCACAAGGGCAACAATATCACCAAACAATAGTAAACGATCAATAACAACCAGAAAGGGGTCTGTGCGCGATGGGTTCGCAATGACATCAATTGCGAGGCGTGTTGAGTACAACGGACGCACCTGGTGCGTCAATATTCCCCAGCATCACCTACTTATTGTGCGGAGAGCACGAAAGGATTGTGAAGGTCGAGTCGTATCCGCATCAGTGCCAACGATCCAGGCTAACTGTGACGAAGGCATTGATTTTTATAGCATGGGCCGCATTTTTGTAGGTCTGGTGAAGTGTGGTGCGTGGGGATGTTTTGATGAGTTCAATCGACTGAAGGAAGACCAACTCAGTGCAATTTCTCAGCAGATCCAGGTCATCCAGGATGCAATAAAGGCAAGGGCGCCAGTACTAAGCTTAATGGGTAAAGAAATCAATGTTGATCTCAATGCGGGTATTTTTGTGACATTAAACCCTGCTGGCAAGGACTATGGGGGGCGGTCTCAGATTCCCGACAACCTCAAGGCTCTCTTTCGTCCCGTTGCCATGGGCCGACCAGATAATGAATTGATTGCTGAAGTTTATCTACAGGCAGAGGGGTTTGCACAGGCACACGCCCTCGCAACTAAGATAGTAGCTCTGTTTAGTTTGAGCAAACAGCTGCTAACGCAACAACGCCATTACGACTGGGGTCTTAGGGCACTCAAATCAGTGTTGAATACTGGAGGGAAATTTGCAATGCGAGCACGGGGCGTTGCACAAATGTCACTCGAGATTGAGGCCGGAATTTTGATTAAAGCAGTGCGTGTAAACACGCTCTCTAAGCTGACATCCGGAGACACTTCTCGCTTTCTAGCGTTGATTGGGGATGTATTTCCTGGCGTAGAGTCAAGTGACATGCCCGGCGGAGAGCTGGAAGCAGCAATTCGCGATGTGATGCAAAGTAATGCATATTCAAGAGATGAGACCCAACTTCGCAAGATGCTTCAACTCAAAGAAGCCCTAGACCAACGAATGGGCTGTGTTGTGGTGGGACCTTCAGGATCTGGCAAATCGACTATCTGGCGCCTCCTCCAGGCTGCTTTGATCAAGTGCGGTCAGGCTGTGAAGATACACGTCATGAATCCCAAAGGCATGCCCCGTCAACAGCTGCTAGGAGAAATGGATATGAACACGCGTGAGTGGACTGACGGCGTCCTGACTGATGCAGCGCGCAAGGTTGTCACAGAGCCAAATAGCGTGCGCTGTTGGATTGTTTGTGATGGCGACATTGATCCAGAATGGATCGAGTCACTAAATTCAGTTCTTGATGACAATCACTTGCTAACGCTGCCCAACGGGGAACGGATTGCTTTCGGGGGCAATATAAACTTCATCTTTGAGACACATAACGTCCGTTTTGCGTCCCCTGCCACCGTTAGTCGGATGGGTATGATCTTCGTATCAGATGACGAGATTTCTTCAAAACGCCTTGTTTCAAAGTGGCTTTTGAGTCAAGTGGAGACTCGCCGTAGCCAACTTGAGGAATGGCTTGACGACTTTTTTGACAAAGCACTAGATTACGTCGTGAATATGCGGTCATTTGTCGTCGAGACAACACTCGTTGGAACGATTATGAACGGTCTTTCGTGTATATCTGGGGTCTCCACGAAGCTCGGTTTTCTCGTTGGATTGATTCGGGGTCTTGGCGGCAATCTATCTATTTCTGATCGCTCTTCCTTGGCCAGAGAGGTCTTTGCCTGGGCTAGGGAGCGTCCACCAGACATTAATGCACCTCTAGACTGCGATGTTCATTCGTCAGGTGAGAAGCTTTTTAGTTATAGCCTGCATTCTGGGGCGGTATTCGGAAGTGGTGATGAGGTTTCCCCTCTGAAAAAAAGTGTGATTCAGACTGTTTCGACGCAGCGAACCTTGGCCCATCTGCGACCATGGATCGAATCTGCGGAGCCCTTCCTTTTAGTGGGTAATGAAGGTTGTGGCAAGGATCTAATGATTCAATATGCTTTTGCCCAATTGCGCAAAATTACGGTCGTAACCCTTCATTGCTCTGCTCGGACCGAGGCTGCAGATGTGATTGCTAAGATCCAGCAACACTGCAGTCTATTTTCAGGCCCTGACGGGCGCGTCTATCGCCCGCGCGATTGCGAACGACTGGTCCTTTATTTGAAGAATCTCAACTTACCCAAGCCAGACATGTACGATACGTGCATGCTGATTGCATTCCTTCAACAAATAGTGACTTTTGGGGGGTTCTATGACACGAGTCTTGAGTTTCTTCGCATAAGCAACATCCAGATAGTGTCGTCAATTAATCCAGCGACCACAGTTGGCAGACACCCACTTAGCACGAGATTTACAGCAGTCGTGCGCATATGTTACCTGGGCTACCCCGACTCTCAAGAGCTTACTAGCATTTACGATAAACTTCTCGAGATAACCTTCAAAGAGGCCATAAATACAGGAGGGGATCTAGCAGCTTCTAATTTGGCAAATTTTTCGAAGCCTAAGGATCGCCTTAAGTTCGCAGGGACTCTCGTCGAGATATACGAAAAGGTCAAAACTTCGTTTCTTGTTGACGACGCACGACATTATCTTTTTACACCCCGCGACCTTTCTGCTTGGGTCAAGAATCTTTTGCGTTATGACCTCGCGAATGAAGATTTTCTTGAAGTCGTTATATATGAAGGATCCAGGATCTTCAGGGATCGCATGGTTGATGCAGATAGTGAAGCAAAACTTGATACTATTGTTGGTACTACGTTTCGGTCGAAGTGGAATAACATCCCCTCGCTGGCTGGGATACATTTTACAACGCTAGCTTCGACGCCCATCACTGGGGCGAGATGTGCTGAGCGTAGAAATGACTCCATCTCAGCGCCACTCCTCGTTCGCATTGGCACAGCTGACTTCGTGGCTTGTGTGGAGAAAGGACTCGAATATTACCAGCGCGAGAACACTGAAATTCGCATGCTCTTGTTTCCACAATTGCTTGAGCATGTGTCTCGGGTGGATCGTGTCATCTCTAGTCCTGGTGGCAGTCTCCTCCTAATCGGTCGCTCCGGTGTCGGACGCCGTACAATAGTCAAACTTGTATCCTATATGCATGGTTACAGCTTTAACAACCCGCCGATGATTCGTTCAGTTGATGAAGACGGAGTTATTAGACACTTCCAGTCAATACTCAAGTCGTTAATACACAGTATTGCTGTGGAAGGACGCGGTGCTGTTTTGTACGTTGAGGACCACCACTTTTGCGCTGGCGCAATCCTAGAATCGATAAACTCCTTGCTGTCATCTGGAGAAGTTCCTGGGCTATTTAGTAAAGACGAGCTGGAAGGTCTCTTCAGCCTTTTACGCGAGGCAATGATGGATGAAGGAACAGTGCTATCGCCTTGCCAGTTTTTTGTTGCAAGGGTTTGCAAGCTCCTGCATGTCTGCGTGGCTATGGATCCGACAAATAGAGAATTTGCGGCTCGCTGTGAGTCAAATCCGGCCCTCTTTACAAAGGTTACAATTCTCTGGATGGAGAACTGGTGCCGATCCAGTATGCGCACAATCCCAATCATGATCGATGGAGTCAAATTGCTTTTGTTGGAAGGTATGTGTTTGTACTGATCGGCGTCTCTTGTACCGTACTTTGGCGTAGGTAATAGTCAAGTAGTCCAACAAACTGACACGGTTTTAAGCAAACACGACGATGAGAAAGCAAGCAAATATCAGGGCACCACACAATCCGTGACACTTAACCGCGCCAGTTCTATAGATGAAGAGCTCCTGGAGGCATTGTTAACAATTCACAAGTCTGCCAGTGCAGCCACACCACGCGGGTTCATGCTTTTCTTAGAAAACTGGACGATGCTTTACAAACAAATGCGACGGGGCATCGAGACAAAGCTTCAGCATCTCAACGCTGGGCTGAAAAAGCTAGAGGAAGCATCGACCGCAGTTGATTCCCTCTCAAACAATGCCGAAGTAGAGCAGGCAAACCTTATGCGGGCACAGAGAGGTGCTGACAGTGCCATGGAGATGATTACAAAAACACTATCCGAAGCAACAAGCCACCGCGCCGAGGTGCGCGAGCTTCAGAGTGAAATCAAGGAGAAGGAAGAGCACACCTTACGTCGGCAAGGTGACATCAAGCAAGAATTAAGTTCAATCCAGCCAGTCTTGGAGGCCGCTAAGGCTGCTGTCGGACAGATAAAGGCGGAGCATCTCAATGAGATTCGATCTTTAAAAATGCCACCTGAACCGATTGCAGATGTACTTGGTGCAGTACTGAAGCTTCTAGGCATATCTGATGTATCGTGGACATCAATGAAGAAGTTTCTCGGAAATCGTGGTGTAAAGGACGAAATCCTCAACTACGATGCACGGAGAATAGGTGGTGAAATGCGAAAAGATGTCGCTCGGCTTCTGAAGCAAAAGTCTTCGTCGTTCGACCAGGCGACTATAACTCGTGTAAGCGTGGCCGCAGCTCCACTGGCAGCTTGGGTCAAAGCAAATATTCGTTACAGCGTGGTCCTCGAAAAAATTCAGCCACTTGAGGTCGAATTGTCAATGGCAGAGGAGTCTCTACATAAGTGCAACCACCGACTACAGCAGTGCGAAGAAGAAATTTCAACAATAGACAATCGAGTTGCAGCATTAAAGACAGGCTTCAGAGATCGCACTCGCGAAGCTGAGAAGCTCCGGGCCCGACTGATGATGGCAGAAGGTACACTCGACAAGGCGCAACACCTCCTGGAGAAGCTCTCTGGTGAGCGAGAACGATGGCAGACACAGGTCAGGGACTTGCAGTTGGAACTGGCCTCTCTGCCGCGGAAACTGCTTTTGGCCGCAGGTTTTCTAACCTATCTATCACACTGTCCAGAAGATGAACGCGAAAAGGCCGTTGAGGCTTGGAAGCAGCTTATTGCTATGACAAAGTTTTCGTTAAAGGAACTATTGGCATCATCAGAGTCGCAGCTTCTCGCATGGAAACAGGTGGGTCTCCCGTCAGATTCTCTTTCTCAAGAAAATGCCCTGATTATCGCACACAACTCACACAGTCGCGTGCCCTTTGTAATCGACCCTGCCGATGTAGCCAGGAGTTGGCTCCAGGCACACTATGGCACAGATCCGGCTAGACCATTAGAATGCATCCAATCAGCAGATGCACGATTTACAAGCAAGGTAGAGCTGGCGGTTCGTTTTGGTAAGACCCTATTGATCTTTGATGTTGACACACTCGAGCCCGTCCTTTATCCGCTTGCACGTGGGGATATCTTGATGCAAGGTCCTCGCTTTGTCGTTTGCCTTGGTGATAAAATGCTGGATTATGATAGCAATTTTCGTCTTGTGTTGGGAACGCGCAACCCGCGGCCGGACCTACCTCCTGATGCGTCTGCTCTTTGTACTTTGATTAACTTCACAGTAACCCGATCTGGTCTTGAAGCCCAGCTTCTCGGGACTGCAATCCAACACGAACAGCCTGAATTGGAGGTCAGAAAGTCGCAGATACTTAAACAGGAGGAAGATTACAGAATCAAGCTTGCAACCCTTGAGAATGCTCTACTTGACGCCCTGGCGACGGCGGAGGGGGATCTTCTTGAAAACTCACTCCTCATTGAATCACTGACACAGACAAAAGAGGCATCACGAGAGATTACAGCTGCCCTCACAGCATCTGCTGAAGCGTCTATGGAGCTCGATAAACAACGTGAAGCATATGGGGATTTCAGTTGCAATGGGAGTCAACTTTACTTTCTTATCCGTGATCTGGTCACTGTCAATAGCATGTATCAGTTTTCGCTTGCCTCCTTTATGAAGATATTCAAATTGGCTCTCAAGAGCGAGCCTGTCGACGCAAACTTGCCCCTTCAGAAGCGCCTCGAGCGACTGACCCTACTTATCGAACAGCTTGTTTTCTTTTTCATTGGACGCGGCCTTTTCAAAGCCGACAGATGCATGTTTGCACTCCATCTTGTCCATGGAATGCACAGAGGGCTCTTTGAGAAAAATGAATGGGAGCTCTTCATTGGCGAGCTTGCCGGCGAACAAGTAGCAGGCAAGGGACGGCCGCGTGGCTTGCCTAGTTGGGCCGGAGACAATCATATTCTCAGTTTCTCCCGTATGAGTACACACCTGAGCTCACTGGTTCGCAAATTAGGCTTGGAAAATACGGTACGATGGCGCCACTGGGCCCAGTCACCGCAGTGTGAGCGACACTTTCCAGTCGAGGTTGCACGCGAATGCACACCTTTTCAGAGAGTCCTAATCACCCAATGTTTCCGCCCAGATAGATTAACGTCTGCCCTGCATACTTTTGCATGCGAGATCTTACAGATCTCTTCACTCACACCACCACCGTTAAACTTTGACCAACTTTACAGGCAAGAAACGGATGCAAGCTCACCAATTATGCTCATAACGACCGCGGGTGCCGACCCAAGCAGGGAATTGGCGGATTTTGCATCAGCTGTTGTTGGTTCAGATCGCTTTAAATCTCTTGCTATGGGCGGAGGTACACAAAACCTCGCGATGTCACACGTGCGGCAGGCAAGTGTCGATGGGACATGGCTTTGCTTACAAAATCTACATCTCGTTATCACATGGCTTTCTGCATTGGAGAAGGCACTTATTGCGTGTGCTCCAGACTGCAACTTCAGACTATGGCTCACAACAGAACCACACCAAGCATTCCCGCACGTCTTGCTTCAGCAATCACTGAAAGTAACCGTTGAATCTCCTCCGGGGACAAAGAAGAATGTGCAGAGGACTCTGTCTATGTGGGGCAAGGATTATTTTGAAAAAGCACCCCCACGACGGTCTGAACTGTTTTTCTGTCTTGCTTGGCTGCATGCTGTGCTCCAGGAGCGACGTACGTTTATCCCTCAAGGCTGGAGCAAGCCATATGAATTCTCATTTGGAGACCTCAGAGCCGGAACTTTTATCATGGACTCTACTGCAAAGGCTGCCATCAATCCAAACAGCCTTGACATCAATGTTGTTCAAGGTCTTATGGAGGACGCGATATATGGTGGCCGTATTGACAATCCCTATGATGCTCGCGTCCTCAGAGCATACCTTCGCAGGTTTTTCACTCCAGATACCATAGTAGGACGGCGACCTTTGACCTCTAACCTGTATGTTCCCAACCCCTGTTCTTACCAAGCTACCATTGAGGCAGTGCTGAATTTGGCGGACCGGGATACACCAGGATTGTTTGGACTTCCCAACAACATCGAGAGAACAATCCAGCGCACGACCGCAATTAGGGTGAGCGACCAACTTCGCAAGCTCAATGTTTCTGATGGCGAGTCTTTGTTATTTGATCGTGAGGTCTGGCGCTCCAGGCTTGCTCCTCTGCTTGCAGAATGGCAGCGCATCACAGAAGAACACCCAATACATGACAGGGAAGGGACCGCTCCAAAATCGAATTTTGCCAGTGCAAGTGGGCCTATCGCCGCATTTGTTGCCATGGAGAATGAAGCCGCAAAATGTATTAAGACTTCAGTATCATCTTCTTTAATTAGCCTGAAAAAGGTTGTACACGGGACAACTCTTCTTACTCCGTTGGTCCAGACAATTGCAGCTTCTCTGATGATGGGTAAGGTTCCCCGCGAGTGGAAACAACAGTGGGATGGCCCCGAGAAACCAAGTGTCTGGCTCTCATCCCTTGTTGGTAAATCACAAGCCATCGAGTCTTGGCAAAGCAAGGTACATAAGTCATCTCAAACAATTAATCGCCTTCCATTTTCAACTCGACAGGTACACAACAAGTCCCTATTGAAGGAAGAGCTAAGCCTCGATGATATTTTTCGCCCCTTGACTTTCCTAAACGCACTCTGCCAACTTACAGCACGCCAAACCAGCTGCTCCATGGACGCGCTACATCTCGTCTCTGCATGGTCGAGGATCTCCATCAATTCACCTGTCGCAATTGTCGCGAAAGGCCTTTTACTGCAAGGAGCAGAGTTGCAGGACACACATCTTGTTGAAACCTCAAATAATGCTCCCGAGATTACTTCACTGCCAGCGCTTGCCCTGGGATATTGTACTGTCAGACCTTCTAGTGAACTTAGCAGCCTAGATATTCCACTCTACCATGATACCACACGGGAACAATTGCTCGTTCAAATAGCTCTCCCAATCCAAGAGGACGCTGATATTTGGATTCTTGCTGGTATTGCCATATTCCTTGCGGACGAAAAATGACTATAGTTTCTAGACAAGAATTATGTTGCAAACTCGAACTTGACCTCGGGCAGTGCTTCGGCCGACTTCTTTCGATTAGTGATTAGTCACTTCTTTCGAAACTGAGCCGTCTGCGATTCATGTTTTGAGTAGTCGGACTGCCCGAGGGTGGTCCCGGCACTTCAGCGTATGTCCGTCGATAACTCTTAGCTCCCCTTTTCAAGTTCCTCCGGCGTTGCCTCACTGAAGTAGCCTGAGGCTGCGCGAAGCCTCCGAGTCGGGCTCGGCTCGGCGAGTCGGGCTCAGCGGAGTGAGGGGCCCTGAAAAAACGAGGGGGCGGAAGGGCCCCCACGCGAACGTCGCGCCAGTGGCGTTTCGTGCCGCGTCAGGCGACTGTTTGGGCAATTCTACACTAAAGACTGCCGTGTTTGCGCATCCTACCGACGCCACGAGTACCCAAGAAATCATCAGCATAGAAGCGAGTTTCTTTCACGCCCCCAAAACCCGCGAGTTAAGCTAAATACCCCCACGTTAGGCCATTTTGGCAAGTAGCTCTAAGCCTGAGGTTGTATTTAGTACCCCTTGATTTTGGGGACCGCACTCCATCGCGATGTGGGCACCTCCGTGGCAAGCTAGTGTCGCCGTGTGCTTAGGATGCCCCGGGCCCTCACTGGCAGGCTGGGACCCAACCACGGTACGGGTGACGAGCTTAATTTGCGGGTATAGGCTATTAATTGAAAATCTTGCCAATTCAAGTTTGGCCCCGTACACAGACCTACACAGGGGCTGAGAGCGAAATACGGAAAATAATGAGATCCAAAGGGAATTCCCGGCCTGTTCTAGGCCGAATACACACCGTGACTTGTTCAAGTTCAGTTCCACACAATCGAGGAATAAGATGGCCAGTTCACGACAGATAAACAGTCAGATAATCAACTGTCCATAGTCGCATCCTATCGTAGGTAGCAGAAATGTGATGATGGGGGGGGTCACAGGCGCATACCAGTACCGAGGTACCTACGGTACTGTCTCCTGATAATAAATATACCGTAGGTACGGTCGCCTCGGGCATCATGTCGTCTGATAATATAGAGGATGGTGGCGGCCTTACGCTTTCTTCTATGGTTAAAGAAATCCAGGGGTTTAAAGACAAGTTTAAACGCGAAGACGGCGAATCTCGTGCGTACCGACACTCGTGACCTTGAAACGTTATCTCCTTAGCTTCACCTTTTGCCGACCTCGAGAAAGCGACGGTACTTCAAGAATGTCGAGTCTTTTCAGATTCTAAAGTCGTGACAGAATCGCCAAGGAAGTGCTCTCAGCTCATCACAAAACTCTTACATATCGTGACACAAGGAGATATGATGTCTTCGTCCGAGGTGACGGAGGTCTTTTTTGGCGTGACAAAGCTCTTCCAGTCTAACGATGCTTCTCTTCGAAGGATGGTCTACTTTTTCATCAAGGAGGCGAGTTACTGACGCTCGTCACATCCCATCAAATCTCAAGCAGGTGGCAGAGACTTGTAATCCTGATGATATCATCATTGTGACCTCTTCCCTAACTAAGGACATGAATTCGAGCGAAGATCTGTTTCGAGCCAACTCAATTCGTGTGCTGGCAAAAATGTAAGTTTGTTTACAGACTTTCTGCTATGCTAACATGTGATTAGGATTGATTCCACGATGCTTGGTGCCATTGAACGTTATATGAAGCAGGCTATTGTGGACAAAAATTCAATGGTCTCTTCCTCTGCTCTCGTTGCCGGTGCTTTCCTGTGTGCTAACTTTTTACTGCTAACTTTTTACTACTAACTTTTTCATGTTCGTCTCTAGGTTGTCACTTGATTAGG
>Ga0163179_10003592_pt1 | contig 10511 bp, 1 predicted proteins | sample AtlANTMetagenome_FD_109643 | JGI IMG/M metagenome (GOLD analysis project Ga0163179, IMG submission 109643) | Marine eukaryotic phytoplankton communities from the Atlantic Ocean - Atlantic ANT 2 Metagenome | ecosystem: Environmental > Aquatic > Marine > Oceanic | place: North Atlantic Ocean... | reverse complement strand
TACCGTACTTCCCTTTGGATTTTCCTTCTCCTAGTGACTGTATGTAGCACTCATTTCCAAGTAGCTCTGTGAGCCTCTCCTTGGCTGCTAGACCCAGTGCCTTTTCAGCTAGATTTCTAGTTCGAGACTCTGGTGTATCGATGTTGAATAGGCGGATTCTTGTCTTAGCTAATACTACATTGAACCCAAGTTTTATATCGCAATCGATAGTATCTCCATCGATGATCTTGACTATCTTGGCTTTATAAAAATATGGATTCATTTGTTGTTGTAATACGCGATGAAATCATCCCAGCGAAAATAACCTTTCCTTTCATAGCACCAGTACCAGCCCTTATAGGCTGGCTCATCACTTGTTTGCTTCACGATACGCCTTATTAAATCTGTCAAATAAAGACTGCATCTGAGCCTCTATCTTTGAGATCTGATCATATGCTTTGACTGGGTTATTTTGTTCTTTTTCAATTAATTTTTTTGACTTTCTTAATTTTCTCAATCTCTTCTGAGTGTCTTTATAGAGCTTCTCTAGTTCAACTACCTTACCGAATCTCCTCTTAAAGGATGCGTCTCCACCGTCTGTTTCGCTGGACTCTGTAAATATTTGCTGAGCCTCTCTAATATTATTGTAGTAATCCATTTTGTCTGCGTAATCCGAGGGTTCGCCATGAAAGTATCTCGCAATAGGCCAATCTGAAGCAGTGACATCCTTGCCAGCAACACTATTATATTTTGCAGCAAGATCTACTGAACGATTAATAAATCTTCCCACTCCACCAAGGAAGTACTCCTGTAGATATTGAAGACCGTCTGGCGGTATATCAACTCCTCCAGATCTATATAGAGATCCTCTTGTAAACTGATTCGCAAATTGAGTTAACTCCTTATACAGCTCAGAGGTTGATCGTTTTGATCTAGATGAATCAGGGGTTGGAGGAAGTAAAGGGTTGTCTTCTATATATATTGGTGCGCCAAAATGGTTTTGGTTAAACCCTAACTCCAAGATAGGCTCAAAGATTGAAGGAGCTACGTCAGATGCAGCACGTCTACCAAATTCCAGCAAATCGTCAGATGTTCCTACTGCCCCAACAAAACCAAGAGGGGGAGGCAGAAGGTGATGTGCTGCTGCCGCAGTAATTTCTGCCGCGACATCACCCTCGTCTTTTAAATCGTGAAAATACTCTGCGCCAAGACGGCCCATTGTGTGAATCATTCCGTATCCGTAAGGTAGCGGCATCTGAAAAAAGCTTTTCCCGTCTGGCAAAACAAAGTTCCAACTCATTAAATGATCATAATCATTCAAATCTGTGTACAGCGGATCGCCATCATCATCCTCTTCAGATGACATAATATTGTGCTGCGTAACCATATAAGCCAATAAGGCTATCCCGCCCCCTGCTATCTGTGCTTTTGTAAATTTTCCATCAGCGGTTTTTCCAGATAAAGCGGTGGCGATATTAGCTGTACCCTGCACAGCTGCATTGAAAAACAGATATAGCAGATTGAGTCCAGCAGAGAGTTCTCCTTTTCGATTAAAATTGACCGTCAGATCCTTTGCAAGAACTGCTGCCTTCTCCGCCCTAATTCCTGACTCTCTCGCTGAAACATAAGTTGCAAAACGAATGACGTTTTCTGAAGTTTGGTTGGCGTCTTCTACTATCTGCAAATATTCCTTTCCCTTTGCTGTAAGAGGCCCGTCAGTCATAATTGCTGAAAGTTTTTTCCTCTGTTCCTCTATGTCTTTAGTTAGGGTTATACCTGTTGGCGCTCCTGTTTTTACATACTCTTCGTAATATGCGTCATATTCTGTATCTGATTTTTTTCCGCGAAGATTTTTAATATATGCAGACCATGCTGGGAAGTACCTCTTCACGATCTCACCAGTGAGGTTTTCTCCTTCAGTAATGCCTCCGTCCTTGCTTTCTTCTGCAAGATTGAACATCAATCCTGTTTGCAGATCTCTTAGCGGGTTAATTAAAAACCAAGACGGATTCCAGTTAATAAGCATGTTTCGTCTAAAGTTTTGGAATGCCTGCATTGCATCTGTGGCTTTTCCAAAAAGCCCAACCAAAGCATCATAGTTTTCTATGCCTGCATTTTGCATAGCTCTATTCAAACCATCATGTTTGATATCTAAAATTACTTCTTTACCGTTCTCTTTAACAATCAGATATCGTTTATCTTGCTGAATCTGGTTGGCAACCTTTGCATTTCTAGTTGCCGTGTATACCTCACCCATGCTTAATATGGGTCTTTCAACCCTTCCGGCGGAAGAAATCTTTTGACCCATCCCTCGCGGCATATTTCCTTCGCCATAAATCTGAATCTGTTTACTTCCTGATTTCTCAAGCTCTCTTGCTAGGGCTAAAAATCTCTGGCCAACTTCGTTCCTTCTGGCCCTAGATATTTTTTCAGAAGAATCTTGAAGTGCGTATAACAAAGGGTTGTCAGATTTGGTCGTTCTTCCCAAAGCTCGGAACACCTCTGCCCCTTTTATATTAAATCCAGACCCAAGCCCTCTAGCAGGGAGGATTTCTCCATCTTCATTTTGCGTGGCTGCTAAGCCCTTCAAAGGAACATAGAACTGATAACTGCTTTCCCATCCATCGATAGTGTCTTCATCGACGAGTCCTGCTTTCTTCATCCTGTTTCTATTCTCTGCCAGCATTTTATAAACTAATGCGGCAGCTTCTTCTTTGGCAATAACGCTTCCATCATTTTGAGCTTCGGCTAATATTTCTTCGGCTTGACTATTAGTTAGTCCAGAACCTCCGTCTTTCAACCTATCATTAATCTTGGCAACTCGTTTATTTCTTTCTCTCGCGTGTTTAGCCATTAGATACAAGCCGAAATCGTCCGCTTCTATTTCGTTTTCACGCAAAAGCGTACCAATAGGAATGGCGTAATTTTTTTCTAAATCTTTATGGTCTTCTTGAATCTTTCCTGCATGAAGGGTTTCTCCCTGATAAGCGTTCATATGGTCAGGAAGTTCTTTTAAACCCAAAAAGTCAACTGCACCCTTTTGAAACTTTTTAAGGACTAGATACTGATCTTGTATTTTTCTTATCCACATCTCAGATCTTGATTCTGCGTCAAGATTGAAGTCGCCGTCAGGCTCTCTTCCGTCCATCAGAGTGCCGTCAGATATTGCCTCTTCGTGAGATTTTTTCTGGCCTAAAGGAAAGCGAATTCCAGAGGGGGCGTCTACGTCTCCTCGCGCAGTTCTGGCGGAAGCATTGACATCATCTCTGGATCGGACATCACTTCCTCGACTGATTGATCTGGGTAAGCTAGCGCTATATACATCTCTGGTGTAAGTTCCCAGCCCTTGCTTATCATCAACTCCAGCATCGGGTCGCCTTGCCCAGACGGGTTTGTTTCCTTTTGTTCCTGTTTCTTCATAAGCCTTCTCTCTGACTTCACTGATTGACAGATCGCCTGCTGCGTAAGCTTTCCAGATATCATTTATTATACCAAGATTATTTCCTTTCTCATCCTTAAATGATGCAGGAAAAATAACCCTGATCTCTTCCCAAGTAATACTCTGAAGCTGTCTTGGCAATAGTCCAAGCTGCTCAGCAGCCTCACGATAGGCATCTGCTATAATTCCATACGTTCCTCCGCTTCCAATTTTTATACTACTACCAGCCCCAGCGCGTTTTACGCCATCAGGGATACCAACAGTCTCTGGAGGAGGGGTCGAGCCAAATGCATGTGAAACTTCATAGCCTTTCGCTGACAGAGGTTTAAAAGTTGCAGCAGCGACAGCGTGGGTATCTATAGTTACTTCGCCAAGTTCTGAGTTAGGGGATATGATATTGTTGTAAAAATTACGAACCTTATGGGCATCACCTAAACTCAAAGACACACTCTCTAAAGATCCGTCTCTAAGAACTTTTACGCCCTTCATAATCTCTGCAAACGAACCCCAAGCAACATTCTGTGGGCCTTCTTTACCCATAGAAAGACCCATTATTTTCCCAGACGGAGCCATCACTCTAAATTTTCTGGAGTGCTTTGCCTCGTCATACATCCGAATCCAAATTGATTGCCCTAAATTTACATTCTCTGGGCTTAAAACCTTCTCTACTTCAGCAAGCGATTTTCCTTTTATACTTGACCAAATATCCCTATGAAGCCTAAAAGCTTTTTTAGCTTTATCATTTGTAAGTTTAGATATTTGTATAAGTTTTCCTTTTTCATCTTTAAGGACAATTCTAGAAAATGCTTTATTCATTTCTTTGTCGGCCACAAAATCTTGGCGATATGAATAGATGTCCATCATCCTCTCAGCCAAAGACATGTTCATAAACCAATCTTTCTGTGGAGACAGATTCGCAATAACAGCGGCAACCTGACGAGGTTCTATTTTGTAGCGCTCGGCCCATATTTCTACATTTTTTCTCGCACCGTCATACCATTGCTTTGCTTCTTCCCTTACCTTAGGATCCATCTGATCATGCAGCCAGATAAGGTTGTCAACCATATGCTTCTGGAATTCTTCTAGGGTTTCTTCGGCGCTTAAATTGGGGTTAGATGGGGAAAAGAAATCGTACCCCTCAATAGCAGTTTTAAGTTTTTCTTTAAGTGGAAGTGGAGCGGTGTCGGTTAAGATTCGTTCCGTTCCAATAGAATAATCCTCTGGCTTTCCTTGAACATAGTATTTCTTACCTAACTTAGTGCCGTTAGGAATGGCAGTTTGTACTCGGTCTTTTCCTCCAACAGTATCATTAGCGGGGAGTCCCTGAAAAGCCCGACCTGATGGGCCTCGGATACCTGACGGAGTGTCTATATCTTCTTTTGCTGTTTCTTCTAACCTGTTTTGATAAGAAACAATTTTATAAGCATATTTAAATTCTGGGGAATCCATTGCGGAAGAATCTAGAATATCTTGCGCCCCTGTTAAGGCCGCATCTAACCAAGTTGGCTGAACACCAGTATCAGAACCAAAAAGATAACGCTTAATCCAGTCCTTAAATCTCTCGTAAAAAGTTTTTCCTTTATAATCTATAGAATGTAGATGTTTCTGAAATTCAGGCTCTGTTAAAGCCCTAACAAAAAACTCATCAGGACTACTATATGCAACATTATCTGGATAATTATTTGTATTATATCCATGTGTTTCCTTCATTTTTTTGCCGTACTCTTTCCACAAACGACTCCATTGATCTAAGGCTTCCTGTCCCGCAGGAGGATCTATTCCAAGCTTGCTGTAATTGATTGGAATAGCAGTGCTTAATGTTCGATATCTTGAAGCAATTACCATATGCAACGACTCATGCAAAAGCGTTGCAATATCTGGATTCATAGCGCGGAATATAGTCAGTCTTGAACCAGTTCCTGATTTTTGAATATCACCAAAATGAACAGTACCCAAGGCATAGCTCATGCTGTCAGAAACTCTGGCCAGATACATATCAGGGTCGGGTAAAAGGGTCTTAATTTGCGCTGCTAAATCAACTACATCTTGAGGGGCACCTACAACCGCTGCATCAATGGCGGAAACAAGATCATTGTTTTCTAATGCTTGGTATGCAGTGTCAGGGAGGGGCTGGAGAACATGATCCGAAATTGGCTGCGCCCTTCCGCGAACCACTGGCTTTCTGTTTGCGATATCTATTGCCATGCGGCTAACTTGGTGGCCGCTTGCTCCAACTACCGAAACATATGCAAGGTTTCTTAAAAAGTCTCGACGTGTTTTAAGTGCAGATGACGCTTTTTCTTTTGTTTCTTCTGTAGCAGGCGTCCCTTCTATATTCTCTATAGCAGAATCTATATCTTTTTCTGTAAGATCTTCTTGCGGAAGTTGTGTTTCTTCTTGATCAGGTAGCGAAGGTTCTTGATCAGGCTCTAGAGTTGTATTTACTTCTGGCTGTACCAGCCGTCCGTCACTGTCCCTGTCTGTCGTTGCGGTCTCGACTCCCAGTCCTGTATTGACTTGTTCCTTCTCAATGCCACTTCTGCCATCAAATCCAGCTCCTCCACTGTCTTGAATTTCAGGGCTTCTGCCGATGGGACGTGCCCGAACTTCTCCTTGTATTCCTGCACCTTCGGCCCCCACTTCGGTTTGTCCAACTTGATCCGTTGCATCTTGCTCTCCTAAGCCTAAAGATGGATTGTCTCGTATAGTACTAATAACTTCATAAGAAGTTGGCGCTTGTGATTTTAGCAGACGAGGGTTAGATAAATATAGTGCTCCTAACTCCGCCAAAATTTCTTGCTGTACAGTCCTAGACGCTTCCTCTAAATTAGTGTTAATGTTTTGGGTTTTTTCCGCCAATAAATTAAAAGGATAAGCAAAAACCTTACCTAAATCAGTCCCTTCTTTGTAGTTTGAATACAGCTCTGCTACTACATCTCCGGCATTTATAAATACCCCTTCAGAAGAAGGCTCTATCTCTAACGCAAAGCTCGGTAAATCTCTACTTATTCCTAAGTTCTTGTCTAGTACATGCCAGCTCTCATGGGCAACTACCCATCGCAAGCCATTGGCTCCCTTCTTGCTTAACCCAGCCTCTCCTAGTAATGAAGAAGAAAAACTTATCCCTCTTCCTGTTGCTGCCGCAGTATTATTTTTTAAAGGGCCAGACAGGGTGTCATCATGGATAGAAAGCGACTCAAGATAAGAGACTACTTCGACAGGAAGACCTGATTCTATAAGATCAAAAAATGAATGCTGAACTTCTTCTAAAACAGTCTCGGCATTTTTGTCGTTATTAAGTATAGTTCCTGATGTTTTTAGGTAAGTGTTAATCGCATCAAATACATACTCTTTGTTTAACATTGCGTGATTTTTACGCATAGCCTGCGCTATTCGGTCTGCCACCTGATCTATTCCGTCAGATGAAATATCTATGACATCATCCCCGTTTGGGTGCTTAACAGACTGACCAGCTAAGTCATTAAGAGCAGCTTGCCTATCTTCTAAAGACGCCTCTCCAGCAGATATCGTTTTCCCTTGAAACTCTCTCCATTCTTCAGCAGAAGTAAACTCCTGAACCTCCTGAACCGTTTTTTCTTTTCTTTCAAATAAAGAATTTGTCCTTTCTTCTAGTGACCTTCTAATCTCGACTGGCGTTTCCTGCAACGCAGACATAACTTCTTCCTGCGTTACAGCATCTTCTTCAATGCTTTGATTATTCTGCTCTCGCTTATTTATAACCTCTTTTTGGATGATCGCTGGGAGATCTTCAAGCAAGACTTTTGATGGCGCAAACAATGCTTGGTTTTTTGCAAGAGAAACCTGTTCTTCAATGGCATTAACAATACTGGGAGATTTAAAATCTCTTGTTTGAGGCTTATCAGGATTAGAAATATCAACAGTCTTTATCGTCTTCTTTCCTGTCTTTTCGTCTATCTCAGCTCCTAAATATTCGTAGACACCCTTTCTTTGCTTGTGAGTGAAGGTGTTAGATTCTGGGTCGTAGTTGACTATCTTCTCTGGCAGATCAATGGTGTTGTCAATTTTTTCAAGCCCAAGGTCTTTCGCATATTTTAATTTTGCCAGATTCTTTGATCGATCATTACGAGGAGATTCTCCCGATTCAATAACAGTGTTCTTATCCTGCCCTACAAGAACAAATACGCCGTCATTTCTTCTGGTTAATATTCCTTCCTCATCATTGTACGAAATAGTCTGCCCAACCAATTCATCAATTTTTGGACTGTAAGATATTTTTATCTGTTCAGCTTCTTCTTGGGCAGCATCATTTTGCTCTTGAGAAATTAGGCGGCCAAGATAAAAGTCGTCTGGAATTACTCTCTGAACTGCTTCTCTTGCCTCTCCCCTTTTTCTTATTTTTTCATTTTCGTAATCGTCTAATCGCAAACGAATACTTGGACTTTGCCCACGATCTGTAGACGATCCTCCAATAATTCTTCCTGTCGATTTTACCGCTCGGTCAGGATCTGTGGCAGCTCTAGGAGAATCTACTGAAGGTTCATCTAGTTTTGTAACAAGCTCAAATTCTTCAGCCTGACCTCTTGTTCTGACTTCAGAAGGAGGAGGAAGCTCTCCTGCTGTTTTTGGCATTTCATCTTTTGGATCTTTATATCTAGCACCAGCAACAGATCCGAACATTCCTCCGCCAACCATGCCTGCGGCAAATGCATTTATATATTGAGATCTTAATTGTTCATCAGGGTTATTAAATGCGTCGAAAAAAGATTCTCCAAAAGTTTTGTAAGGCTCGCTAGGGTCATTAAACATTCCTACAGCAGATGCCTGCAAAAGCTCTTGAGCAGCTTCCGTTGCTCCCTCGATGCCAGCTGTCTTAACTCCTTCTATAAAAGCCCTGTTAACAACTCCTTTATTAGACAATAAACGATTAGCAATACTGTCTTTTGCTCTAGATACTAGGTTGTCAGGAAGAACTTTCTTTAAGATGCTAAAGGGAACTATTGTGTCTAATACGCCAGCGGCTGATCCTGTTGCAAGAGCTACAGCAGGATCTTGCACCCCTCCGCTTTCTTCAAAAATTTCAGCAAAAGTGCCTCCAGCATTCATACCCGCTGAAGTAAGAAACGCACCGCCCATCTGACCAAAATTTCTAGCTTTTTGAGTTCGTCGATCTAGCAGCTCAGCTCTTAACTTCTTCCTATATGTTTCTTTTGCTATTTTTTCTACTTCGCCAGAGATTTTATCTTTCATGAATTTTTTTGCGCCATACTGCACTACCGCACCACCAACTCCTCCTCCGGCAATAGAGGCTCCTATAGACGGAATTGCGTTACCAGCCGTGTAAGTCAGCCATTGAACAGCATCGCCAACCCCATCAATATCTTCCAGCCTCTGGAAATCACCACCAATATCGGCGGCTTCTTCCATTTTCTGATTGTAATATTCAAGATATTCGTAAGCGTCTTCATCATCTCCGATGGCGCTTTGAATTAACGCAGGAAGTCCGCCCAATAAAAGACCTTTGGTTTGTGCAATCCCTGCACTAACACCAGAACCAAACTGAGTAAGACCTTTATCTTCATCTTCCCTTTCCTCCTCGGAATAAGGATCTCTTTGAAGATGAGAAAAGTGTAATTTAGGCACTGAATATTCCTTTAGTAGTTTTTATATTTTGATTTCCGCAAACCTGAACTGTGCTTGGCTTGCCTCAAGAATCCTCCCCTTTCTCTAACCATCTTATCCAGCATAGAAGTGGTAGCTGTAGTTTTTCGCCCGTTATCTGTTAATGTTGATTGGAGAATCAAAATATCATCATCAGTCATCACCATTTGCTCGTCTTTATCAGAATGACGTGCTCCAGCCAGAAGATCTTTTAGAGACTCTCTTGTCTCATCTATCGTCTTTGAGATCCTCGCTCGAACATTTGATTTTGGTTTAGCAATCCCAAGAACTCTGGCCTGAGAAATACGGCGCTTGTCTGCGGCAGAAAGAGTTCTGTTCTTTTTAGACGCAAGAAGAGAATTGGCGTCTGGACTTAAATTAGCTTCCTCTTCTATCTTTTGTAATTCTGTAGAAATGCGCTCATTGAAAGTCGCATAATCAACTCTTCCTTGCTTGTCGCTATACTGCTGTCTCATCATCATGTCCTCGATCTGAGGACGAACTTTTTCAAGCTCCTGAAAAAGAACCGAAGTTCCAGCTAGCCCCTTAATTGCGTCCTGAATATTTATGTTCGCTGGATCAGAAAAAGACGCTCTATTTACTGTTAAAGGAGCTGGGTAATAAGCTTCTGCTCCAGTTTCTTGATCTTCTATAACAACCCTAACCTGCAAGCCAAGATCTTCATTTCCTGTCAACTTGATATTAGAAACAATCCTATCTTTAACTACCCAATTGCCATTTTTATACTCGTCTGGAGCATAAGGAAAAGAACCATCAACTGTCCTTCCTATAAGATTCCCCCTATCCCTGTCTACTAATGCAGTCATCCCCTCAAGCATAGCTATATCGTTTAAACCCTCCTTATTGCTTCCATCGATAATCCCAGATATTTTGCTTGTCATGGCAGCCATCTTTGATGCGGTATCTGGATCCAAGAACGGCCTGATGTCTAACTGGCCTCCCTCAGTTTTTTTAAGTTCAGCCATTACTTGCTCGTCATTAAACGTGCCACTATCAGAACTCATCATAGAAACAACATTGAAAAGTGCTGGCTGAGCAATGGATAAATATTCTTGTTGTTTACGCTTAGACTCGATAAGACCCTGCTCCGCCAGCAGCTTTTCCTGTTGCATCTTTCTTAATTCTGTGTTGGCTAAGCTTTGTTCGTTCTGGAATTTCTTGGCAGAAGCAGCCTGACCTCTTTGCCAGACTTTATCCTCTTGTCTCCACTCAGCCTGCTCTTCACGGAACTCCCGCTCAGACTGAGCCGCTCTTTCATCTGCCGCTAATTTTTGCTCCTCTAATTCTAGTCTTTTGCGAGAATCTACAGCATCTGCCGCTAATTTTTGCTCATCTAATTCTCGTCTTTTGCGAGAATCTACAGCCTCGTTTATCAGACCAAAGCCTGATGAGAATCCATCTGCAAAACCACCAGCAGAATTAAGACCACCAT
>Ga0163179_10003589_pt1 | contig 10518 bp, 11 predicted proteins | sample AtlANTMetagenome_FD_109643 | JGI IMG/M metagenome (GOLD analysis project Ga0163179, IMG submission 109643) | Marine eukaryotic phytoplankton communities from the Atlantic Ocean - Atlantic ANT 2 Metagenome | ecosystem: Environmental > Aquatic > Marine > Oceanic | place: North Atlantic Ocean... | reverse complement strand
TGTTAGTCAAAAACAAATTTACGATGATAAGAAAAACCGTTTGGTGAAAAATAAAAAAAATTTTTGGGATACAGTTTTAAAGAAGCGTGTTAAAAAAAAAGAGACAAAAAAATCAAAAAAAAAGATATATTATAAATTTATGAAATAAAAACAATTATTATAAATTAATATATGAAGATAGAAAATATTTTATATATTAATTTGGATAAAAGGAAGGATAGGTTGGAACATGTTAATAATGAATTATCAAAAATAAATTTAATAGGTGAAAGATTTCCAGCAATAGAATTAAAGAATGGTAGATTGGGTTGTAGTATGAGCCATTTAAGATGTATAGAAATGGCAAAAGAAAGAGGCTGGGATCATGTTTTTATTTGTGAGGATGATATTACTTTTACAAGGCCCAAATTATTTTTAAAACAATTACATAGATTTTTAAAAAGTAAAATAGAATGGGATGTAGTTATTCTTGCAGGAAATAATGTTCCACCATATGAAAAATTTGGAAATTTCTGTATAAAAGTATCACACTGTCAAACAACAACGGGATATATTGTTAGAAAACCATATTATGATGTGCTAATAAAAAATTTCAAAGAAGGGATAAAACAGTTAATAAGAAATCAAAAAGATCATTTTTTATATGCCATTGATAAAAAATGGACAGAATTACAAAAAAAAGATAAATGGTTTTTAATAATTCCACCTACAGTTATTCAAAAACCCGGCTATAGTGATATAGAAGGAAAAAATACAGATTATAGTTGGCATCTTAAAGACATAGATAAGACAGAATTTATTATGGAAGCGTTAAAGAAACATAATTAAAAAAAAGGAATATATTAATATGATAACATTTGCGACGTGTTGGTATGAATTAAATTGCAAATTTAATAAAGAAAAATATTTAGAATGGATGAAAAATTTTTTACCGTATGTTAAAAAATTTAATTTGGTTATTTTTACAAATAAGGAAAGCAAATATATTTTTGAAGATTTAATAAAAGATAATGAAAAAATTAAAGTAATTTTATTACCCTTTGAAGAATTTGGAACTTTTAATTATAAAAAAAGCTGGATTAAAAATCAAATTAATCCAAGTAATCCGCTATATAATAAAATTAGTTGGAAAGTAAATATGCTGTGGTGTGAAAAAATAAATTTTGTTCATCGTGCAATGAAATATTTTGATACAGACTATTATGGGTGGTGTGATATAGGTTATTTTAGAACAGATAATGCGAAAGATTGGCCTCATTACCAAATGACTATTGATAAAACAAAAATTTATTATGGGTTGGTAAACAAAAGATATTTTCATTACATAAAAAATAACATGATTATCCCCCCAAATCAGGTTTCTATTGCGGGTGGTTTTTTCATTACACACAGACAAAATATAGGATGGTGGAAAGATGCATTTTATAAAAAATTAGATTTCTATTTTAAAAATGGTCGTTTGGTAAAGGATGATCAAATGATAATAGTTGATTGTGTGTGTTCAAACCAGGAAAAATTTACTCTTTGTGAAGAAAATTCAAAATATGATCCTTGGTTTATGTTTAAAAGGATTTTATAAATATTATTAAATGAACGAAACATTAGCAGAGTTTAAAAGGTTTGAAGAAATAGAACAGGTAAAATATACAAATTTATATTATATAAAAAATAAATTTTATTATTTTACAACAAAAAAAAATATAGATCTCTGGAAAATTCTATATAATGTAGATTTGGATGAAGATAAGAATATAAATCTAAAATCTATAAAAACTCTAGGGTGTCCTGAACATACAGGAAGAATAAATGAAGAAATATATATTATAAAACCGACTATAAAATATTTTGAAAACTATGACAAACTAAATAAATATATAGAAAAATTAAATTGCAAGGAATATAAAAAGCCTACGTTATATTTTTCCCATTATTATCAACATAATATAGGTCACGGATTATATGATGCATTATATCCAATATATTTATGTTATTTATCATTTTTTAATAACGCAGAATATGAAACGTTTAATATGTTTGTAAATATATTAATTGATCCGGGTGGATGGTGTATGCCTAAAAAATATATCCCTACAAGATGGTGGGTATTAAATATATTTAAAGATTTTTGCTTTAATGGAGAATTAATAATTAGACCGAAGAATAATATAAAATTTAATACATTAATAAGTGGTTCATGGAGAGGAGGTATAAGTTCAGTTAATAAAAGATTTGTAATGTATGGTAAAGATATATTTGGATTAGAAAAGTTCAGAAATAGATTTTTAAAGATTTATAATATAAAATCAATAGTTAGAAATAAAATAAATATTGGAATTATAAATAGTGAGAGATATACAAAAGAAGAAAGAAAAAATTTACATAAAATAGTAAATGTTTTTTCAGATAGAAAAGATGCAAAGATATTTTATATAGATTGGAAGGAAATACCAAAATTTAAAAATCAAATAGAATTCATATATAATTGTGATATTCATATATCTGGTTGTGGTACAAGTATGATGAATTTTCCATTTTTAAAAAAAAATTCAATACATATAAACTTAGGAACTTTTTTTAATAAATCAGTTTATTCTTTAATGGAAACAAATATTTGTTTATTGTCTAACGAAATTTACTGTGAAAATTATAATATTTATAAACATAAAAAGATATTATATCACGAATTAAAAAATATGATTGATAAAAATATATATAATTTCAAAAATAAAATATTTTTGAAATCTGAATTGCCAATATATACAAAAAAATGGCAAGAGTTTTGTAAAAAAAATCCAAAAAAGGCAGATGTATTTATAAAAAGATTAAGAGGAGAAACAAAACCAAATTGGATAGGCAATAGATATCCAGATACAATTATCTTATATATTCCAAAAATATATAATTAAAAATAAATTAATATCAATAATATAATGAATACTATTTTTCAAATTTATCATGATAAAACTTTGGTTCCAATATTTGTGAAAGAACATATAATGAAACTGAATCCAAATTATAAATATAAATTTATGGATTTTACTGAAGGTAAAGAAATTATAAATAATAATATACAAGATGAAATTTTAAAAAAAAAAATTTTATATTGTATGGAAAAATATCCAAGGTGGTGTCATAAATCAGATTTATTGAGATATTGTTTGTTATATATTTACGGAGGTGTATATTTAGATGTTGATTTAAAGCCATTAATTCCTTTTGACAAAATGAAATCAAAAGATATAACTTTTTTTACATCATTTGGAAGAGGTGGAAAACCATATGTGGTTAATAAAACTATGGTATATCCAATAACATCAAATGGAATATTGATGAGCAAAAAAAAAAATCCAATATTATTGGATTTAATAAATCAGGCAATCACGAATGAAAAATTATTTAATAAGGATCCAGAGTATAGAGGTGAAAACGTCTATTATTTATATAATTATTTAAATAAAAAATGTAAAGAAAACAATATTATTTTAGAACCTTTTAAAAAAATAGCTATAGAGAAACAAAAAATATATCTGGTTAATCATATTTTAATTTGTCAAAAAAACCTAGATTGTATTGTAGATAAAAATAAATTAATTGTGCATGCTAATAATCCGAATTATATTTTTAAAAGGCAAACCTCTTCTTTTATTTAACCTATTAAAGATTTAAAAAATAACTATTAATTTAATTATAATGGAAGATATATATAATAATTTTTTAAAAGAAGGTCTTTCTCATTATTATTCTGAAGAAGATTTTGTAAAATGTTACGGTAGAGTTCCGAAGCAAAGAGATTATACATTTAAATATTGTTTAAACCATTTAAAAAGCAAAAATCATGTAAATATTTTAGAATTGGGAACTTCACGAAGTTTTGTAGATGGTAAATATCCAGGAGCGTGTGATACCAATCTAAAATTTTGGGAACCGGGTTCTATGGAAAAATGGGACTGGAGTGCTGGTTTATTTACAAGATATTTTTCTCATTTATTAACAGAAAGGAAACAAAAATTTAACTTAACAACAGTTGATATATCTCCGCGTTGTATGTATATATGCAAAATAATTACAAATAAACATCCAAATATTAATTATATAATAAACTCGTCTGAAAATGCTATTTTAAATTGTCCTGAAAAATCATTAGACTTATTGTATTTAGATACAGGTAATTTAGACGAAAAAACGGCACAACTACATTTAAGAGAAGCAAAATTATTAGTAAAAAGAGATATTTTAAAAGACGATGGTTTAATTTTAATAGATGATGTTAGGAATCCGTGGATGTTATTAAATAATAAAACTACAAATAAACTAGGTAAATCAAAATATGCATTGCCCTATTTGTTAGAAAATGGCTTTGAATTAGTAGCTGATGAATATCAGGTAATATTAAAAAAAGGAGCAAAAACTAAGGTTTATTGACTTGAATATCTTTAAACTCATTTAAAAAATTTAAAATAAATTTTACTCTATTGATATAAGTATGATGATCTCTTACTTCTATCATTAACCGTTTCATATATTCATAATTATTTTTTTCAAAATGCATACCCTTTTGTATAAGTTCTCTCATATTATTAGAGTAAATTAGTGTATTATTAAATAATGTATTCACTGCTGCATTATTTGTTATACCCATTTTACCATAACTAATATTTTTAAATATACGACAAGGTATATATTCATGTATTTTTTGATGCTTATCTTGTAATGCAGGTGCTAATATTGATTCTTGTATTAATTCCATATTTTCTTTTATTGATTTATTTTTATTGGAATATTTATTAAAAGTCCCACCATTATGTTGAAATATTATATTGTATTTTGAACATTCTTGTGCATAAAGTCTCCAGTGGGGTGTCATCATTCCTATAAAATTGGAAACATTTTTAGTTTCCATTTTTTTCAACTTATTTATATTCATATCAATCTCATTGGGCAATAAATCAGTCGCCCAAGGCATATATATAATGTTATTTTCTAAATTATAATAATAATAATCACTATTGTGAAACTTCTTTTTATTATCCCACGCATTGTGAGACCATTCATTACATCCATTTTTTGCATCGTTACAGTTTACATTTTTACATGGTTTCCATAAAGTATGCAATTTAATAATATTTTTTTTCGGTATTCTTTGATTTGTTGAACTAATTTTTGGACATAAATATTCGTCGCCTTCAAATTCTTTATAAATAGGGCAGGTCCCCGTATGCCATATATAATAAGAAGTTTCATTTATAGGCAAATATTTACATTTAACACCAACTACAATATATAAACAATTTTCAAAATCTTTATTTATACCAAATTGGGGATAATTATTTTTTCCCTTTTCATTATACCAATAAACCTCATAACCCAAAGATCTAAATGCTCTAAAAAATGCATTGTGGATATAACTATGAGTATGACTATGTAATTCAAATCCCCAAATAATAATCTTATTTAATTTCATTTTTAAATAACACATTTAGTTATATTTAAATATTAATTGTTCCCATAGTTTCAATGTTTTTTTGATATGTGCTTCTCCAAATGCCTTTAATGTTAATTTATGATCTACATAATTTAATGTAGTAATTTTGATCTTTAAATCTTCCCAAGAATTAAAAAATATTAATAAATCTTTATATTTTGGATTGTACCATTCAGATATTGTTAAAACTTTGGATATAAATGGTGGAGACCAAAAGAAGTTTTTTCCTTTCACTATTTTACTTAAAAAACTAATAGAGGGAATAAAATATACAATTCCTAATTGAAACATTTCAAAAAATGCAAGGTTGCTCCATGCGTAGGGAATATGAACAACTGCTTTATAATTGGTTAAATCGTATGGACCGTTGTATTTTCCAGTATATGCTTTAAATCCCAATGTTTCTATTTTATTTTTTAAATTCATCATTATTGTATCATTGTGATATGGAGGAACAAATAAAATATCATTTAATTCATCTTTTTTAATAAAATTATTATATGTTTTAGAAATACCGCCAGTGGGTGTTATCACAGTATTACCAATATCAATATTTCTAATATATTTGCAATAAAAATTTTCAAATTCAGTATATCCAACCAAATGAACATTTTTTAAAGTTGTTGCGCGTTGAATTATTTTATAATAGTTGATATCAGCACGTCCGCTATGCCAATAATCAAAACGATTGCAAATCCATATAATTAATTTTTTTTTCCAATTATTTTGTAAAAATATACGAGATAATGGTGCTGTATCTGAAGTTATTATACAATCAAACGTATTAAAATAATCTTTATATTTATTCCAATAATCTTTTGCTCTTTTGTCAGTTATATTATAATGTTGTCCATTTGGAAGGGTCAACGGTGTTATGTTTTTGTTCGTAGTACAACCTTCCACGCTGCTTAATACCTCACATTGTATATTTAATTGTTTACACACATAATTAAAATCATTAATACAACCTTTATGGTGTGATAAATGTAATATTTTCATTATACTATATTAACTGTCAATACTTAAATGAAAATATTTATAATTTATAAATGGATACATATATTACATTAAATGAATTGCCAAATAATGTTTTGGATATATATTTTAAAAATTTAAATCAAAAAAACCCATTAAAAACGGATATTCCTGATGTCAAGTTTTTTAGGAAAAGAAACCAAACCCGCGAAATTATCACTTCACCATTTTTAAGATTAGTATATAAAAAGGGAAACTCTTTTTATAAAATTTTTAATTTGTATAAAAAATCTGAATTATTAAAAATGACCCAATACGATAAAATATTTAAATTGGCAATTGAGAAAAACTTTTATGAAAATATTGCATTGATTGATAATTTTATTTATGACCATATTAATAAACGTATTATAGGTTATAAATCCCCCGCTTTAAATCAAATAAATCAGATAAATAAAGAAAAATATATTGATTTGGTTAAAAGGGTGGTAATACAAACAAGAAAATATAATATTGTTTATACAGATTTTATACCTCAAAATATTATGGAATATAAAAATGCCTATTATCTCATAGATTTAGAGTCCGTTACATCATTAGATATTTATAAAAAACATAAATATAAAATTAATAATAAAAATTGTAAATTATATGAAAACAATATTTAGTCGCCCACGATATTAAAAAATACAACAATAAAAATGATGATGCTGTTTGTAGGAACATCAATAGCGTCGTAAAGCACAATCATTAAGATTGTGGCATGTTTTAAGTAACGATATATTTTAAAAATGGAAGTTGTGCAATGTCTTTTGGGCGATTTCTAATTTTTTTTACTTTTTCAAATAACTTTGGAGTCATAAATTTAATATTTCGATAATAAAAATAATATTTGGGATTATAAATGATATCATCTAAACTTAATTTCCATATAAATTTTTTACTATCAATATTCTCCCTAATCATAAAATTTTGATTATCTTCCATATATTGACTTTTATGATTTGTTGCCAAAACCATATATCCTCTTCTAAAATATTTATTTTGAATATCTATATCTTTCGGTAAATATCTTTGGGGTATTAATTTATTTCCACCTTGGACAAAATCAATATCTCCCGGCTCTCTTAAACCAAAAGGTGCCAAAACTCCACTATTATAAATTAAAATATCGTTAAGACATATATTATGTTTTATTAAAAAACGTAAAAAACTATTAAATTTTATTTCAAATTTTTCAAGTTCATTGAATTTAAATAACTGTATTAAGTTTAAAGTATTGTCATTTAAAAATATTCTACACAATTCAATTGTTTCATAATGTTCATCATTTACATGATGACTATATTGTTTGTCGGGAGCAAAACTGATTGGCGCGATTTTTTGTTGCTTTATAATTTCATTTCTACATTCTCTTTTTGCACATGTTGTTACATATAAATTATTTAATCCACCCTTTGCATGTATTTGTAACACATGATGACGGTTATTATTAAATATGTTAGTTAAATAATTTATCTTTTGATTCGTAGATATATTCACCATTTCTTTTGTTTCAAATATATAAATTGTTAATGGATTTTTATGTCGATGTGGGGCGGCAAACCATAAATCCATACCACGCGGATGTTTTTTTTTATCGGAAATGAAATGTAACATATTTTTGAACCCATCTCCTTGCAATCTTATTTCTTTCTTATAAATAATCGAACCATATTTATTATAATTGTTTAAAAATATATCTTCTGCGTCATATGTTACTGGCCAAACAGTGATAACAAATGTATTTTTATTATGTATACAATATTGAAAAACCATATAATCCAAAAAAGAATTATCTATTTTATCTTTTAAATAAAAAAAGCTTAGATTTTTTGAAAAATTAGATGTTACACTTTTTACAGTGTTGTACAATTCATTTCCAAAAGTAGAATTTTTTTTTTCAAAAAAAAGTTTAATATTTTCACATAAGGTTTTTATCATTTTAAAAATATGTAATAAAATGTTTAAATGGTTATATTTTTCCAATTTTTTGGACATAAATCACTTGTATCCTTATCCGCTAATTTTGGACCAAACCAAACATTTGGATAACACACAATAATATATTATCCTAATTATTTTTTAATTCATTTTTTATCCATTCATATGTTTTTTTCATTCCATCCTTTAATGGTTTACTCGGCGCCCACCCCAACTTCTCTTTTATCAACCGATTATCCGAGTTTCGCCCCCTTACTCCCAATGGTCCTGGTATATGTTTTTTTTTAAGCGTTTTTCCTGCAATTTCACATACCATATCTACCAATTGATTGATCGTTACCATTTCATCTGACCCAATATTTACAGGACCACAAAAATCACTATTCATTAATTGTAATATACCTTCTACACATTCATCCACAATTAAAAACGATCTCGTTTGTTTTCCATCGCCAAATACCTCTATTTCACCGTTTGCTTGTGCTACTTTGCGACATATTGCTGCCGGTGCTTTTTCTCTACCTCCACACCAAGTACCATAAGGTCCAAAAATATTATGAAATCTTGCAATTTTTACATTTAATCCTTTATTACGCTTAAAAGACAAAAACAATCTTTCACTTAATAATTTCTCCCATCCATATTCTGAATCGGGATTAGCAGGATATGCCGATGATTCTTCACAATTTGGATTATCAGGATCTAATTGATTATATTCTGGATAAATACATGCCGATGAAGAATAAAAAACTTTATCAACTCCGCGCTTTACACAAACTTCGCAAACATGAAGATTTATGATAGCTGAATTATGCATAATATCAGCGTCATTTTCTCCTGTAAAAACAAATTCTGCACCCCCCATATCAGCAGCCAATTGATATACCTCATTAATAGTATCATCAATGACTAACTCAACCGAAGATTTATCTCGTAAATCTGCAACAATAAATTCATCTGCTACAGATTTTATAAACTCGTGTCTCTTTATATCAACGCCTCTAACCCAATGTCCAAGTGATTTTAATTTGGCAACCAAATGTCCTCCAATAAATCCACCTGCACCAAAAACAACACATTTTTTCATTATAATAAATTATAAAAAATTTTTTATATTAAAAAAAAATTTTTATATTTAAATAATGATTACAATAGGATTGCAGGGGGGGCTTGGAAATCAATTATTTCAAATATTTGCTACAATTGCGTATTCTTTAGAGCGAAAAATACCATTTAAATTTCCCTTAAATCGTGGTCATTGGGCACATATTTCCAGAGCAGGAAAAAAATATAGGCGAAATGCTTATTGGGATAATTTCTTTTTATCTTTAAAAAGATTTACTATGGAAAATTTTCCTCGTTTATATCGTTGGCGAGAAGATAATTTTTGTGTTTATAATCCCATTCCTCTTTTTAAAAGTGATACAGTACTTTTAGGATATTTTCAATCTTATAAATATTTTGAAAAACAATATGAAAATGTTATTAAATTTCTTCGTCTAAGAAAACAACAACATGATGTTAAAGAAAAATATTCCCAATATTTTAAAAATATTGCAAGTATCGCATCCATTCATTTTAGATATGGAGATTATAAGTTAGATCCCGATATATATAAACTTCAACCAATTGAATATTATGTAAATGCTTTAAATATAATAAGTAATGAAATAACTCATGTTCTCTGCTTTGGAGAGGAGCATGATGCCGAGAAATTATATAATAATATAAAAATTCTTAAAAAAAAATTCCCCAATATATCATTTGAATTAATAGATTTTAAAATTTCAGATTGGGAACAAATGTTATTAATGTCTTGTTGTGAACATAATATTATAGCCAATAGTACTTTTAGTTGGTGGGGTGCTTATTTCAATGCAAACGAGAATAAAATTATTTGTTATCCCAAAGAATGGTTTACTTTGGGTAGTCCAAAAACGATTAATATGGGAACCAAAGATTTATGCCCTAAAAATTGGATATCTGTTTAAAATATTGTTTTATAATATGGGTACAAAAAAACAACATTTTAAAAAAACTCGTAAAAATCGTAAACAAAAATTTAAGACATCCAATAC